>ERZ780144.212-NODE-212-length-86871-cov-6.282206_pt1 | contig 86871 bp, 67 predicted proteins | sample MGYA00511380_ERZ780144 | MGnify/ENA primary metagenome ERZ780144 (study PRJEB29588, sample SAMEA1965858) | human gut metagenome | biome: human gut; feature: human-associated habitat; material: faeces | place: Denmark | collected 2008/2010 ... | reverse complement strand
GGACAGGTGGTTTCCATTTTTCCGGACAGACGGCTTCGCCGCAACGGAATATTCACATAGTCTTTAGTCCCTCCTTGAAAAAATCTATTGGTTTTCTCAAGTATGCACTAAAAATGGTTTTAGTGAAAGGCGAGTGGTTTGACCTTTACGGATGAACTGATCGTTCTGAACCGTCAGAAAGACCTGAACCGATATCGTAAACGCATTAAGTACTATGCGCGGATACAGCTTCTCTTCATCGATGATTTTGCAATCAGCCGTTATTCCGAGGAAGGGATCAAGATCCTCTACCACCTTCTGAAGCTTCGGGATGACCTTGGGACTTCCACCCTTTTTAGTTGTCAATACTCGCCAGATGAATGGGGAAAGCAACTCAGTGACGAGAATGAATGCTATGGAAAACTGGACGGTATCCGGAGACGCCTTACAACAGGATTTACAGTTCTGATTGAAAAGGCATAGTCAAGAGACTGGCGAAGCAGGTAACCCTGCTTCGCTGATCAATCAATACTGTCCGTTTAATATGGCCCTGCATGTCCGGGAAATGTGGCCCTGCTGTCCGCTAAAACCGGCTATATGCAAGTATACCAGATTCTTTAAAAAATGTCTCTCAAAGTGTCTTAAATTACGATACCATTATACTAACTGTCCGTTTAATATAGCTCTGCATGTCCGCTAAAACCAGTTATATGTAAGGTGCGGACGACTAATGAGCAAAGTAATTACATGCCCTTATTTTCCAATTCGTGTTTTGATTTTTTCGATTGCCTCAATTATAGTATCATCTTTGATAATAAGTAATGTACCTAAATAAATCCCCCCTCCGATTATTATACATAAAAAAGTATTAATAATAGATGATTGCAATTTTGGGGACAGAGTGTATATAATAATAAACATAACAAGCGAAGATATAACATATTGTTTATTGTTATTAGCTATTTTCCAGAAGCAAAAATCCTTTCTTGTACAAAATATCTGTACTCCAGTTACACTTGCTTCAGCAATTACAGTGGCAATTGCTGCTCCGATAGAATAAAATTTAGGAATTAAAATCAAATTCATTAGGAAATTGACTATGCAACCAGTTACAACAGAAAGTGTATATTCTTTTTGTCTTCCGATCGGTAAAAGATACTGTGTCCCCATAATATTGCTTAAGGCAATGAGGACAAGTATTGGCGCAATTACTATTATATTAGGTACAACTCGATTATAACCATTTCCAAAAAACCATGGCACAAAATTACTGCAAATAGCCATTAGGCCAAACATCATAGGAAAAGCCAAAAAGAATACAAATCGAAATGATTTGACTAAATAGCTCTTAACCTGTTCTGTCTGGTGTTGTTTAAATAAGTTCGCAACCCTAGGCATCATAACAGTCCCCAGGGATATCACTAATGTCATGGCTATTTTTACAATTTTTTGTCCTTGCTCATAATAAGCTACTTCTTCTTCAATTCCTGTAAGAAATCCAATCATAGTTTTATCAAGGACAGTGTATACCGATGTTGCAATTTGTGGTAGAAAAAGAACAATTGTAGGTCTAACATGTTTTTTTACGCTTAGCCCCCGCAACCTAACTCTTCCAACAAGTTTAGGTATATATGCCCACATAGAAAGATTGCCAAGAAATAGCGTTGCTGAATGGCAAATTACATACAGACATAGATCATCAGCAGATTTAACAAAAATAAAAATCAGCAATACACCTATAATCTTGATTATGAAATTTCTTATAACGATTTTTTTAAAATCTTCTATGCCTTGAAAAAACCAAGATATATCTACCATAGAAGCTAAAATATCAAGGCTCATAATAAGAAAAATAGACGCATATGTTCCATGAGCAGCTAAGGTGAAAAAATAAATAAAAAGGGAGATAGAAACGGTGATTATCCTTAATATAACCAATTCCCAAAATACTATATTTCTTTTTTCTTGCTCATGCTGAACATATGCAATTTCTCTTTGACCATATAAATTTAGACCAATGCAACCGAACAGGATGAAATATTGAACAATAGAATTAGTATAGGAAAAAGTTCCTATTCCTTTTGCCCCAAGAGTTCGTGATACATATGGTGTAGTAATAAGTGGAACTATTAAAATTAATATTTGATATGAGAGATTATATAAATAGTTTTTTACAATTTTATCCATAAATAGGCCTCTTATTTATCGTTTTACTTTTCTCAAAAAGAGAAAAAAAGACAATATGTAGGGCATAAATCATTGTATTTGAGAATGAAGTAGTAAAGATCATAGCCAAAAAAACAAATGCATAAAACAATACATAAGGTCTCTTTTGCTTAAATCCCAATCTAACTAATTTCAAAAATGGAACAAGAAAGAACAAGAATAAATAAATCCCTCCCTGCGCAAGTATTCTGAAAGTGCCATTACTAAAGCCAAGAAACACCCTACCATAGCTGAGCGCTACACTATCTATGGTGCTGTTGTTTCCTATTCCAGCACCCCATACTATATTTTCTTTCCATGCAGCAAGACCGATAGCACAATCTAGTAAACGTTCTATACCTGATCCACTAGTTATTTTTTCTGAAAATATATTGGCAGATGCTATAAGTGCAATTATTAATATAATAGGACTCAATATTAAAATAATATTATTTTTTCCTATTTTATAGTGATCAGATTCAAATATCGCTTTTGTAACAATAATAAAAATTGATAATAAAATGCCAGTGACTGACTGAGCGGATAAAATAGTACAAAATATAATTATATTTTTAAATGTTAAACATTCTTTCTTAATATAGCACGAATATGCTAGCGCCAATGTTAAAATCACATTGTACTTGGGTGCCTCATAGAAGAAAGCGCAATTTCTATTTCCCTGTGGATAGGAATATATATAAAATGAAGGAGCGTATTGTGTCCAGTTATTTCTTAGAAAAGGGAATAAAGTGGGTGCATCTAATATTCCTAAAAGTACATATGGTATAAAAATAATTAATGATGTCAGCGCAATGATATATATAATATTATACGTTTTTTCCATAACACTAGATAGTTCTCCTAGATTAAATGAAAAGTATAAAATCATAAGCGCTGTAGGAATTGTAAAAAGTAATGCAAGATTAATTTTATATATTAATAAATTAACGATAACCAATATTATTAAATATAGAATAGCACCAAATACGGATATTGAAAAATTATTTTTGATTTTTTTTCGCCCTAATGAAATTAAAAGAAACAGTAATAATGATACTCCTCCATATGCAATAATGGAAAAATGATCTCTCAATGATTTATTGGGCATTTTTTCCCATATAGTTTCACTTGAGAGTATGATGAATATTACAAGTAAATATTGCAAGACATTAACTATTTTTTTTCTATAGTTTGTTTTCATATTACTCCTAAAAGTAGCTTGAAATAGGATTGATCATATACTTAAATTAAACAGCTTTCTTATTACCAGGTAAATAAATTATCCCGGTTTTTTTCAGAATTGCATGCGCAAATCCAATTGTACATAATTTCAAGGTTTCTATTTTTTTATTGCTATATATTAATATTTTCAATACCCTTCCCAAGTAAAATCTGACTGAGTTGTATAACCAGCTATCTGAGTAGAGTTGGTTATTTAAACACGTATTTCGTACATTATAATATTCTTTCCAACCAGCCTCTACATTGTTCTCAATTTTTTTCCCCAATATACTAAAACTCCCTTTTTCTCTTCTTGGGGTCGGATGATAGTAAAGCGAATTACAAATAGTGTAAATATCTATATGCTCTTTTTGAGCACGGGATAGATACTCTTTCTCGTCACCTTTAATAAAGTAATCTTCTCGTGGTAATCCAATTGCTTTTACCAACTCTTTTGATAATAGTGTTCCATTAAATGGATTTGCAGTATTCATTACAAATTCCACATCGATACTTGCTCGTTTGCTTACAATATGATTATTAATAAAAATTCCAAATGATAAATCTGTGTCATTGCAACACACAAGAGAATTTAACCATACTGGTCTTTTTAATAATTCTTGCTTTTCAAGAAAGTATACTAGATTTTGCAGCGTCATTTTGTTAAAAGGATATCCATCATCGTCCATAAGCCATATATAGTCATACGTCCGCTCCATTGCATATTTGACACCATAAGCAAATCCGCCAGCTCCTCCAATATTTTTTTCTAAGTACACATAGTCTATTTTATCAAGATTAGCTTTACTGATTTTGTTAAAGATATACGTTCTAGTTCCATCCTCACTATGATTATCAATAATTATAATTTTATCAATCTCTCTTTGCTGAGAAAAACACATTTCGATATTTTTTAATAACAATTCCTTACGATTAAATGTGACAATAACTGCTACAATTGTAATGTCCATATAACCTCCAACTAAGATATTTTTACTTTAAAATACGTTTTAATTCACTTTCCTTGTTACGTTCTAAACTCACAGGATCATATTCAGGAGTTTCCCTTTTACATTTTTCAGCAAATTTTGTAGTTGTAGAAATGAAATGTGCTGGTACGCCTCCCCAGATTTCACCGGATGGAATATCTCTATTGACTAATGCACCTGCTGCAATAATACATCCGTCTCCTATTTTTACGTTTGGAAGAATCGTTGTTCTTGCACCAATAAAACAATCATTTCCAATTATAATTTTTCCGAATCGAATGATGTTTTTGTATTCATCGGTTTCTCTGAAGACCCATGTTGCACCATCATGAGTAATAAACATACAATCTAAAGAAATTTCGGTATGATTCCCTATTTCTATAAGATAGGGTTCGCTTCCCCAATTTTGGGGACCGATTATTCTACATCTCTCACCTATAGTAACCCCAATTTTTTTGGCATATTTTAATGGGTTAATCCTTCCATATATATGTCGAAATAAAAAATTTAAAACTCTCATATATTTAGCCTCAATTATGTTCTTTACGAATAAACATTGGATTTGCGTTTATGTTTTTACCGATAATAAACAAATCATTTATTGTATATCCCAATAAATATAAAACATAAGTAAAATACAGTTGATCTCGTTTTATTCCATTAAGTAAATGTTCCCACCAGCATTCCATGATATTTTTACAAATGTCATTTTCACTATCGCGCATTATAACATTACATTCTGTCATGCCAAATTTACGAGGCATTTTGCATTTATCATAAATAGCTCGAATTCTGCTCGCTTCGTCTTTCGTAATCTTATGAAGCCTCAAATTGTATTTCACTTCTTCATAAATACTTGTATTACTTGGATGTAAGTGCATGCCTATACCGCTTTTACACTTAAAATTCACAAAATACTGCGATATAGCAGATGTGATAATTAGATTTCCATCAATATAGATACTGTATCTATACTGAGGAAGAACATGATGTGGCATCATTTTTACATATCGATTCTTCAATAAAGGTGTATTTACTTCAGCAGGAAAATAAACGCCAACTTTTTTCCATATACTATCAGTAGGGAGTTCTTGATCTGTAAAAATATAATAATCACATTTAGGATCCTTGTATAATGGTTCCATTATTGCATCGTATTGCCCATAAATGGCTGTATAGACTGCGATTTTTTCACCTTGATATTCTTTTTGAAAATCTAATTTTTCAACACTGGGATTACTTTTCTTCTTAAACAAAACCCGAAATACATCCTCTAAAATTCTTTTTATAAATTTAATAATATGACCATGTTTAAGAAGAGTTCCATAGTGTATGATTCGATCACCTATAAAATATTGTTTTGAATTCCGAAAGTCTAAAGCACGCTTATTTAAATCAAATAGCAATGTCGCTTCTTTGTCCACAAGCTTATTCCCCCCCTAGTAGCACCTTGCTAATACTGCAATATGATTGATAATATCTGCAATTAAAATCCCACAATTAATTCTTCGATCCACAAAGAGACGATATGTATTTCTGATACTTTTCTTATATGATAGAATTTCAGTTGTGAAGTCTCTCATATCTTCACTCATTTCGGCATGATATGTTTCATATAATCGTACTGTCTGATTATATCTTAACCCTCGACATTTCCCGAAAATATTAAGCACAGTCCTTGCTTTTTTTATAATACCTTTCCCATTTTCGGTAACGGTTTCCCTATGTCTTCTATAAAGAATTTTTCCTTCCTTATCAAAAATAACATCACCACCACAAAGCAAGCAGGTATAATAAATCAATCCATCATGACTCATTGTTCCAATGCTGTTTTTTTTCATATTAAATGTAGCACACAAATCATACAGATTCATATTAAATACCATTGTGCAGCCTGCAAGCCGCTGTCGTGATAAAGCACTTCCATAATTAAGTCTAATTTTATCAAAATGGTGCATATATTGAAAATTTAAGTTTTCATCCACAACCTTCAACCCTGATGCGTATAGCCGATACTTTCCATTTGTATTCTCAAGCTTTTCAACAGCACAGGAAAGTTTATCATTTTCCCAAATATCATCCTGATCGGAAAAGGCATAGTAATCATACCCACTACCGGCAAGTTTCATTGCTTCAAAAAAACTATTTGCAAACCCCAGATTTTCACCTTTAAAAGCTTGAACATTTTGGTTGTTTCTTTCATATTCTTGGATAATTTCATAGGTCTCATCAACAGACCCATCATCTCTAACCAAAAGAGACACGTTAACACCTTTTTGATTCAATATACTATTAATCTGTTCTTTTATAAATTTGGCACCGTTATACGATGACAAAATAACCATTACCTTTTTCAAAGCAAGTTCCTCACTCATTTTTCCACCACATTTTAGGGCGGATGTTATTATAAATAATATTTGCGATAATACATAATTCACGTTGCGGCAACAAATGCCATATTTTATATTTTCTTCTTTGCCAAGTAGTCCGCGTATCTCTTTCTATGCTTGGCCATGATGTCATTTCCTTATATGTAAGATAATCCATTGTCAGTGGATGATCACATCCTTCTACCCATGGACGGCTAAGCATATAGAAATTTCTTGTAAAATGAATGATTGCCGGCTTTTCTTTTGCCTTAGTGACTTCGTCTTGCTGATAAAAAAAGGTTGGTTTTCTCCAACAAAGTAGATTTTTATAATCGAATGCATAAAATAGTGTATACGTATTATACTTAGGATCTAACTTTGCAATTTTACCACGACAGCAATAATTCATTAATGTCTGTTCAAAAAAGAAAACATTTCCCTTTTTTTTATGAATAACATCGATAATATTTTCTTCTATATTCTGATCACGCCATTTTTTCAAATCAACAAGGAATACTCCGGCGTTACAGTATATCTCATTGCCAGACAAGCCGAATTGCCGATGATATGCCGCTAAATTCATGCAATCCGCAACACCAGCCAAAATATTCTCTTTCATATCCATATTCCACAGTTCTGTTAAGTCATCAAGAATAAGAGTATCACTGTCTAAACATAAAACTCGATCTACAGATTCTGGGAGAAGATGCCCGACGCACATTCGCACATAAGAATGTCCCATTTGGTATTTGTCCTTAAACGGATAACGAAATGCTTTACATGGGTCTGGTGCAGGAATAAAATGAATATCGCGTTTATACTTCTGTACCATTTGGATTAGTTTATTTTTATTTTCAGTCGTGATATCATCGTCAATCAAATATATGTGAAGTTCACTAAATGACTGATTATTCTCCATCAATGAAATTATCGATGTTGCCGCCACACTTGCAAATTGGTCACTTGAAAAATAGAATACATTCACAGGAAAATTCTCCATTATATTATTTTTACATTTCGGGTACCATCGGAATATACATCTGTTTTTCTAATTCCTCACGTGGTAGGAATGGTGCCAAATCCTCTAATGGAGGGCTAACTAATGTACCGTCAGGTAAACGCTTTGTACTGCTCTTAGGTTCCCACACCTGTTTCGTATCAGTGAAAATTTCACAAAATACTGGTCCATCTAAAGTCAATACTTTATCAACCACCCGTTTCATCTCTGCATTGCTATGTGCACTGTAGTACGGGTATCCAAATGCTTTAGCAATACTTTCAAATTCTGGAAAAGATAAATCACCACTTTCCGGACCAATTCCCACTTTACAATGTTCGTTAAAAAGATTGTTTTGTGTTATACGTATGGAATGATAACCATTATTGTTAATAAGGAAAATCTTAATCGGTAATTTATTGGTTAGAATTGTCTGAAGTTCCTGCAGATTCATCATAATGGAACCATCACCCTCCAGGCAGATAGTCTGTTGCCGTCCACCACCAATACAAGTTCCGATAGCTGCTGGTAATCCGTAACCCATACTAGCAATAGCACTATTATTTGCCATACGGCTGCCTTTCTGAATGACATAGGCCTGATTGCCTACTACACAGCAAGCGCCGTTTGAAACAGCTGTTAAACTATTTTCAGGCAAGCAACTGCTTAAATAACGTACAAAGGCATAAACATTCGCTGTTTTACCATTTTCTTCCCACTGGCGAGGTAATACTGCCGGATAATCTTTTTTCCAACGCTGGCAGGTTGCAAGCCATTCTTTGCTTGTATTGACAGGGCCTGAGGCTGCTTTATCTAATTTTGTCAAGAAATCTTTTGCATCGGCCCATACCGGCATTTCCACATGTAAAGTTGGTTTCCGCAGTTCAGCTTGATCAATATCAACCATAATAACTTCAGCTGCACGAGCCCATGTTTTCCAGTTATAGCCTACTTGGCGAATGGAGATGCGTGTTCCAACAGCCAGAATTAAGTCTGCGTTCTGAATAGCCCAGTTACCAGGGCGGTCGCCCATATTACCGGCGCGTCCACAATATAATGGGTTATCATCTTCAATCAAATCCACTGCGTTCCAGTAAGTAACAATTGGAATGTTCAGTTTTTCCGCTACAGAGCGAAACGCATCATAACCGCCGGAAAGGCGAATACCATATCCAGCATGAAATACTGGGCGTTTAGCATTTTTTATCTTTTCCAGGATTGTCTGGATGATTTCATCATTCACATGCGGCGGTAAAACTGCATCATCTTCAGCAGGATCATAGCCTTGCAGATCATCTGTCTCGATATATCCTCCCTGATAGTTGACGGGAATATCGATCCAGACAGGACCAGGACGTCCAGTTGTTGCAAGATGCCATGCTTTTTCCAATAAATAACGAATATCCTTGGGATCCTCTAACATAGCTGCAAACTTTGTCATGTGTTGAACAGCTTTTGTGATATCATATTCCTGGTCACCCATAGCCCGCAGTGGTGTACCCGTGTACTGCAGAGCATAACGTGCTGTAGTGTCATAACGAACCTGACCGGATATAATAAGCATCGGAATAGAATCAAGCCATCCGCCCACGACTCCAGTTAAAGCATTAGTACCGCCTGGTCCTGTAGTTACACAAACTGCAGCAATTTTATTTTCAAGACGCGCATAAGCTTCCGAAGCGATAGCGCATGCCTGCTCATGGTGGTTATAGGTTACGTGCAGATCAGCATTATGTCCCAATGCATCATTTAGATGCATTGCACCACCACCAACAACTGAAAATACATCCGATACACCATGCGCCACCAAAAAATCTGCCACATAATCTGCTAAACGCTTTCTCATTCCGCTTCCTCCTCATTTGAACTACTGGTTTACAGCATCGATAATGGTCTTTGCCATATAATCAATCATTTCATCTGTCATGCCTGGATAAACACCTACCCAGAACGTATTGTTCATAATAAAATCTGTATTAATGAGTTCTCCTACAACACGGTAAGCCTCCGTTCCACGTATCTGATTGAAACACGGGTGCTTGATTAAATTGCCGCTGAACAGAAGACGTGTCTGCACATTATGATTCTCTATATATCGGGTCACACTGTTACGATCCAAACCACTTTCTGTTCTGATGGAAATTAGGAAGCCAAACCATGATGGACGGCTATTATCCGCTGGTTCTGGAAGTATAAGTTTATCCTTAACAGGTTCCAACGCAGCATGCAGTCGACTCCAATTGTGGCGGCGGCGTTCAATAAATGTAGGGAATTTTTTTAACTGTTCACAACCAATAGCAGCCTGCATATCCGTCACTTTAAGGTTGTATCCAAAATGACTATATACATATTTATGGTCATATCCCTGCGGCAGTTCTCCGTACTGTCCGTCAAATCGATGACCGCAGAAGTTATCCTGACCAGATGGGCAGACACAGTCTCGTCCCCAGTCACGATAAGATAAAATCAGACGATTTAATTTTGGGCTGTTAGTGTATACACATCCGCCTTCACCCATAGTCATATGATGTGGTGGGTAGAAGCTAGATGTACCGATATCGCCCCATGTGCCGGTAAAATGAGTCTCTCCATCAATTGTGTATTGAGTACCTAACGCATCACAATTGTCCTCAACCAGCCACAGGTTATGCTTATCACAGAAAACTTTAACTGCTGTTAAATCAAATGGATTGCCTAGAGTATGTGCAATCATAACTGCTTTTGTTTTAGGAGAAAGTGCAGCTTCTAATTTAGTCACATCAATGTTGTATTGTGGAACGGTTACATCCACGAATACTGGGATGGCACCATATTGAAGGGCCGGAGTTACTGTAGTAGGGAATCCGCATGCAACGGTAATAATTTCATCGCCCTTTTTGATTTGGCGATCGCCTAATTCCGGTGCAGTTAATGTCATAAAAGCAATCAAATTAGCTGAAGAACCACTATTAACTAAGTGAGCAAATTTAACACCGATCCATTTAGCAAATTCTTTCTCAAATTGGTCGGCAAAACGTCCTGTAGTCAGCCAGAAATCCAGTGTTGCATCCGTCAAAGCACACATTTCTTTTTCATCAAATACACGTGCAGCATAAGTAATGCGTTCACCTTCTTTATATGGAGTTATTTTCTCCTTAAAATCATGGTAGTATTTTGCAACCATTTCTTTAATCTGCTCGCGAGCTTCCGCCTCATTGTTCCAAGTAGACATATTTAGTCCTCCATAAGTCTTTTTGTATTTACTTTTCTGGCATAGCTTTTATCTCTCTTTTGAGTGTAGAAAGGCTTCAATTTCGCTATCCATACATGAACGTATATCTCCACCTTCTATCCAGCATTTGCTCCATTCGACAACCATTTCGAGAGCGGTATCAAGATTCCAATGTGGTCTCCAACCGAAAAACGATTTCAGCTTTGAACAATCTAACTTCAAGAAATTTGCCTCATGAGGTCCACCATCATAACGATTAATCCACTTAATGCCTTCACCCCATTTATTTACAAACAAATCAACCAGTACACCCGTTTGAAAACAATCCTGATCATCAGGACCAACATTGTAATAACCCGCATATTTATTGTCTTGATACTGCATTGCCGCAATCATCAAATAGGCATATAGCGGTTCCAGCACATGTTGGTATGGGCGAGTTGAGAATGGATTTCTCACAATAATATCCTCATGCTTAATCGCTGCGCGGATACAATCTGGAATAATTCGGTCATTCGCGAAATCTCCGCCGCCAATCACATTACCCGCACGAGCGGTAGAAATAGCAACATGACCGTCATTAAAGAAACTATTTTTATATGAATGTGTAACCAACTCGGAGCAGGATTTTGAATTTGAATATGGATCATATCCGTCTAGTTCTTCATTTTCGCGATATCCCCAAGACCATTCTTTATTGAGATAAACTTTATCTGTAGTTACGTTTAAAAAGGATTTAACGCAGTCAGTAGTTCTGACACATTCTAAAATGTTCACGGTTCCCATAACATTTGTTTCATATGTATAGGCTGGGTTTCTATAACTATCTCGAACAATAGGCTGTGCTGCCAGATGTAATACAATTTCTGGTTGCGCTTCATCAAATGCAGCTTTTAATGCTTTATAATCGCGAATATCTCCTATCACTGAGTGAATGTCCTGACTGATATTTGCAATTTCAAACAAAGAGGGGGTAGTAGACGGATTTAACGAATATCCCGTTACATCTGCGCCTGCATTGGCAAGAATCTTACATAACCAAGATCCCTTAAAACCTGTATGCCCAGTTACAAAAACTTTCTTATCCTTATAAAGACTTAAATCAAAGTTCATTTTCTATTCCCATACTTTCCACGGTGCATTGCCAGTTCCCCAGAGTGCTTCCAATTTATCTTTTTCCCGCTTGGTATCCATACACTGCCAGAAACCGCTGTGATAAAAGCTCTTCAGTTCCCCTTCCTGCGCTAACTTCTTCATTGGTTTCTGCTCAAATATAGTCTGATCTCCGTCCAGATAATTGAAAATTTCCGGATTGCAGACCATAAAACCGCCATTAATTAAAGATCCATCCTCATCATCTTTTTCGCGAAAAGCCGTAATTGTATCATTAGAGTCGATGTTTAAAACACCTTTTTGTTGCGCCAGACTGACAGATGTTAAAGTTACACATTTTCCATGACTTTTATGGAATTCAACTAATTTCTTAATATCAACATCTGATACTGCATCACCATATGTTAAACAGAATGGTTCATTATTAACAAATTTTTTAATACGCTTTACTCGACCACCAGTCATAGTATTAAGACCGGTGTCAACAATAGTGACCTTCCACGGTTCTGCATGCTGATCATGAACGATCATTTTATTTCCTTGTGTAAAATCAAACGTAATATCTGATGTATGTAAGAAATAATCTGCGAACCATTCTTTGATAACGTGCTGCTTATATCCTGCACAAATTACAAATTCATCAATTCCATAGTGAGAATAGGTTTTCATAATATGCCATAAAATCGGCATACCCCCAATTTCAATCATTGGTTTTGGTTTAAATTCGGATTCTTCCGATATTCTTGTGCCAAAACCGCCTGCCAAAATAACTGCTTTCATATCTAAACTCCTTCATTGATTAGTCGCGCAGAAAAATATCACGTGTATAAACTTTTTCTTTTACATCATCTAGGCAAGTGTTATAACGATTCGCAATAATTGCCTGGCTCATTTTCTTGAATCTCTCCAAGTTATTAACAACTACTGATCCAAAGAACTTTTCGCCATCCTTAAGAGTTGGCTCATAAATCACTACAGTTGCACCTTTGGCCTTAATGCGCTTCATAACACCCTGAATGGAACTTTGGCGGAAGTTGTCGCTGTTGCTTTTCATGGTCAAACGATAAACGCCAATCACAACCTCTTTTTCTTTACTTTCATCCCAGCTATCATTTGCTTCATACGCTCCTGCAAGTTCCAATACGCGATCAGCAATAAAATCTTTTCTGGTTCGATTACTCTCAACAATAGCTTCGATCAAGTTCTCCGGTACGTCAGCGTAATTAGCCAATAACTGTTTCGTATCTTTCGGCAGACAATATCCACCGTAACCAAAAGACGGGTTATTGTAGTGGGTGCCGATTCGGGGATCAAGGCAAACACCCTTGATAATCTGCTGCGTATTTAACCCTTTCATCTCTGCATAGGTATCCAGCTCGTTAAAATAGCTGACGCGCAGAGCCAGATAAGTATTTGCAAACAGTTTTACAGCCTCAGCTTCAGTAAAGCCCATGAATAGGGTATCGATATTCTCTTTAATTGCACCTTCCTGCAGCAACTTGGCAAAAACATGCGCAGCATTTACAAGTCTTGTGTTTTCCATATCTGTGCCTACGATAATCCGGCTTGGATATAAATTGTCGTACAGTGCCTTGGATTCTCGCAGAAATTCCGGACTGAAAATGATGTTATCGCAATGGAATTTTTCTCTAATACCGGCAGTGTAACCAACCGGAATTGTACTTTTAATTACCATAATTGCTTCCGGATTGTACTCGATAACCAACTGAATTACTGCCTCAACTGCACTTGTATCGAAAAAGTTCTTTTTCGAATCGTAGTTAGTTGGCGCTGCAATGACTACAAGATCAGCATCGCTGTATGCCTCCTTTGCGTCCAGGGTTGCTGTTAAATTTAATTCTTTTTCAGCCAGATATTTTTCAATATACTCGTCTTGAATTGGCGATTTCTTTTTATTGATAAGTTCAACCTTTTCCGGAATAATATCTACAGCAGTCACTTTATGGTGCTGGCTAAGAAGCGTTGCAATCGAAAGCCCGACATATCCGGTTCCAGCTACAGCGATCTTTAAATCTTTAAATTCTCTCATTTTTCTGCCTCATTAAATTTTCTATTTATAAAACTGTGCATACCACTCAGCGAACTTGCGTAAACCCTCACGCAGACTTGTACTTGGTCTATATCCGAAATCACGCTCTAAAGCACTGGTATCTGCATAAGTAACAGGTACATCGCCAGGCTGCATTGGGACTAATTCTTTATGGGCTTCAAAGGCATAATCTGCTGGTAAAACATTTGCCCGTACAAGTTCTTCGCTCAGAATCTGCACAAAATCTAATAAGTTCTCTGGATTTTGATTTCCGATGTTATAAACTGCATATGGTGGGAGTGGTAAGCCGTCTTCACCAGTCTTCTTTTCTGGGGATTTTTGCATCACACGAACTACACCTTCAACGATATCGTCAACATACGTAAAATCACGTTTGCAATTTCCATAGTTGAAGATTTTAATTGTTTCCCCTTTTACCAATTTATTGGTGAAACCAAAGTAAGCCATGTCTGGCCGACCGGCCGGGCCATACACAGTGAAAAAGCGCAGACCTGTAGACGGAATGTTGTACAGTTTTGAATAGGCATGGGCCATTAATTCATTTGATTTTTTTGTTGCTGCATAAAGACTGACAGGGTTATCTACCTTATCGTCGGTACTGTATGGAACTTTCTTATTCGCTCCATAAACACTGGAAGAAGATGCATATACTAAATGTTCAACTCCTGTGCGGCCGTTGTCGTAGGAATGGCGGCATGCCTCAAGAATATTGAAAAAACCGATTAAATTGGATTCAATGTAAGCATCCGGATTAGTAATGGAATAACGGACTCCAGCTTGAGCTGCAAGGTTCACAACCATAGAAGGGTTGTACTTTTCAAACATGTTTTCTATCGATTCTTTATCGGCTATATTTCCTTTAACAAAAGTAAATGTAGGGAAATCATGCAATTGTTCTAAGCGAAATTCCTTCAGCGAAACATCATAATAGTTATTCATGTTATCTATGCCAATAACCGTTGCGGAAGGAACTTCCTGACAAATACGTTTCACCAAGTTATAGCCGATAAAACCGGCCGCTCCTGTAACTAAAATGGTTCTATTTTTCAGGCTGATCGTGCTCATTTAAATGCCTCCATTGATATGTCTGTAATTCAATTTCGTTTTCAAATTTTAGTAATAAAAAAGACCCGCATTCAGATTTCCCTCTCTCAATGCAGGCCACTCATCCCATCTTTATCATCGTTTTCGGATATCTCAACCTCAAATAATTGTTATTATTTGGACTAAAAAAAGTAACATCCTACTGCTTTATATATAATACCATTTTCCCTGCCAAACTTCAACCCCTAAAATGAAATTTACATATTTTCTCATTTTTTCACCTCCGTGTTCCCTGTACACCTCTCAAGTTAACAAAATATCCTCTATTCCCGTCATCATGCAGAACTTCTCCTTTTCTCTAGTCTTTACTGCTAAAGTATAGTATAATCAACACCAGTACTATTACACAGGAGCAATATCACCCATGAACAATTTACAGCCTACTTCCAATCGTGAACCCTAGATCGACTTTGCCAAGGGGATCACTCTTCTGCTCGTTATCATCGGTCACACAGTATCCGGTGTTTTGAGCGGGGCAATATATTCTTTCCATATGCCTCTCTTCTTTATCCTCAGTGGAATCACAGCAAAGCTATCTTCATCAGCACAGCAGTTTTCAGATAAGACACAGCGTAGTTTCAGGCGCCTTATGTTTCCTTTTTTTCTGATCTATACGATTCAAACGGTTGTTTATTTATTACGTCACTTTTCAAACATTCAGCAGGATGCCTCATTCCTTCCTGCTTACTTGAAAGAACGCATCTTGGCTGGAATATTTTCAAGTGGCGTTACTATTTCTGTATTTGGCACAGAGGTTTTATATGTCGGTGTTATCTGGTTCTTTCCTGCACTTTTTATTGGAAAGACGCTTTTTGACTATATGCATTTAAAGTTGACCGCAAAGCAGTTCCCTCTTATTTGCCTTTTATGTTCTATCGCAGGAGTGGTGATTGGGCAGTATCAGTGCCTTCCTCTTTCCTTTGATGTTGTGCTGGCGATCATGCCGTTATTTTATATTGGTCAGCATTTTAATGTTTTTAACGTCAAGAAATCTCCCATCAAAAAATTCTTCTTATATGCTTTGATATGGGGTATCTTTTTAACCATAACCTATGTACTCGGTCACCATTGTCTTGAGCTCGCAAGCAGACGTTATCCGGCATATCCGCTCTGCTTTATAACAGCCCTTGCTGGAACACTTATGGTATCTGAGTTCAGTGTTTTCTGCTGCCAATATAATTTTTTATCACGTCCGATTCAGTACATTGGGAAAAACTCCCTGTATCTGCTTTGTATACACACACTTGAATGGGATTATTTAACAAAATTATGGAATATCAGTTCCAATATGTATATCTGCACCATTATCCGAATTCTGCTCGACTTATCCCTATTTCTTTTATTTATGCTTATGCGTTCAAAACATTTTAAACGCTGACAGAAAATGACACTCCTTAGTAGCTTATCTACTCATAGAGTGTCATTTTCCGTTTTCTCACTCTACCTCTAGTTTATTCCTCCCATTATACCTCATCAACACCTCCCTCTTCCGCTTGATCGACACCTCCGTATAGATCTGCGTCGTCACAATACTGCTATGCCCTAACAGCTCCTGCACATCCCGGATCCCGGCTCCATTGTTCAAAAGCTGCGTTGCAAAGCTATGCCGCAGGGAATGCGGCGTCGCGCTCTGGCTGATTTTTGCTGCTTTCTGATACTTTGCAAATACATTTTCTATACTAAATACAGACATCCGCTTTCCCAGGCGGCTGGGAAAGAATGCGTGATCTTTCATACACCTGGTCTCCCGTATCCGCAGCCATGCACTGATCTTCTGGCATACCTCCGGTGATGACAGAAACAGAACACGTTCCTTGCTCCCTTTCCCATGAATAAGAACCGACTGATCTTCCTTTCGGTAATCTTCCACATTCAGTGCCGCCGCTTCTCCCACCCGTAGGCCCAGACTAAATAAAAGTTCCAGGATACACATGTCACGCAGTGCGAGCCAGATTTGGTATTCTGTCCCTGCTGCCTGAAAGTTCTTCGATGCGGCGTTTAAAAGCCGTTGGATCTCCGACCGCTCCAGAGTCTTCGGGAGTGTCTTTGGGATCTGGAACTTTCTCGATGAGAACCGGAAGAATTTTTCATGGACATCATATGCCTCTCCCATATATTCAAAGAACTGACGGAGCGCCACATATTTTCTTCTGATCGACCGGGCGCTAAGATGTTCCTCGTCCTGCAGATAATTAAAATATGACATGGTGACCTTATCATTCAGCACCTGGATATGGTATGTCTCGATCCATCTCAGCATACAGTGAAGATCACATTCATACGCTCTCAATGTATGTTCCGATAAATTTCTCTCTATCTTAAGCTGTCTCTTAAAGTTCTGAATATCCTGTTTGATCTGTTCCACATTCGCCTGCATGCCTTATCCTCCTCGTAAAAGATCTTTTATCCCTATCATAGCCTAATTTCGCACTGGAATAACCTATTTTGTCCGATTATTACCCGTTTCCTGTCAATATTTATTTTAATAGAGTTCGCAGCCTTTGCCATCGAACAGATGTTCTTTTTCTTGTTGACAATCCCATTCTCCTCTGATATAGTGGAATTACATCAATCCATGAAAGGAATGGTTTTATGTTTAATTTATTTAATTCAAATAGGTCGTTAACCTACAATGCTGCAATCAAGCTTGTCTACGACAATAATATTCACACATTGAGAAGCCGTATAAAGGTTTTGATTGTGGACGATGAAGAGTTTGATATTGTTCAGATTTTAAGAGAGCGAAAATATGATATCTACTACAAAAAAGATATTACTTATGCTCTTGAAGCCGAGCCGTTTGATATTATCATCATCGATATTAAAGGCGTGGGCTCTGCTCTAGGCGGAAGTATGGGCGGCTTCGCAGTCGCAGAAGAAATTAAACAGCGTTACCCTGCAAAGCAAGTATTCTGCTACTCAGCCAGTGTTATCAAACAGGAGATTGCTTCAAAGCTTACACAAATTGATGGATATATCCCCAAAGATACGGATGTTGATACCTGGTGCCAAAAGTTAGATGGAATCATTACTACATACTGCAGCCGGGATTATCAGATAAATAAACTACGAGAGCAGTTAAGAGCCTGCAACGTCTCCGAAGAGAATATCTCCAACGTTGTCAAAGAGTACAACAATAACCTTGAGGGAAAGAATTTTACTTCCGTTATCAACCAGATTACTTCTCTTGTGGACAACCCTAAAGCTCTGTTTTCCTTAATCAAATTTATTTATTCATCGGTAGAATATTTTGCTTCTTAAGAGGTAACCCTATGAAAGAATTCAATTGCGTCCCTTTATTCCACCAGGGAATTAACGAGTTGACCGATGGGATCGAAATCAATGCTCCTGATTTTTGTTTAAAGAACTGCACCTGTAATGAAAAATGCCGCCAGCATTATGCAGCCCTGCTCTTTAAACCGGATGGAAATTATCAATGTCCATTTGGGTTTGCCAGCACTGTTTTTTCTGATTCAGAAAAAGACCGCTATATTTTTACCAGTATGCGTCTCGAAAATGTATATTCTTCCAAGCTGGCCGACCCCAAAGTGAAAACAATTTCTGCTGACCAGCCCCGAAAAAATTATCGTCGGATCTCTGAGCGAGAACTGCAAAATTTTATTGACTACTACCTGGAATATAAGAACAGTGTAGAAAAACATCGTAATCTGCAGATTTTTGTTGAAAATATTTTTCATGATATGAGAAAGTTCAATGCCCAACTGAAAACAAAAAGTTATTATTTATATCGGAAGGCAAACAGCGGAGCCAAAGGATGCGGGCAATTTATGGAATTATCCAAAACAATATACGCAATAAGTTCGTATATGACACTACGCATGGACGCATATGATTTTATGTATAATGAGGCACTTCTCGCAACAACAGAAAAAAGTGGTCATAATATTTATCATATTTTTGATAAAGTCAAACATTGCTTGAAAGACAAAGCCGACGAGCGTTCCGTTACCATTCATATTAATTCCAACGGAGAATGTGGTGAATTAAAAGCCTATGATTGTCTGGACTTATTGCCATTTATATTGCTCGATAATGCTATCAAATATTCCGACCGGAAAACACATATACAAGTGGACATCAAAGATACTCCTGCATCCTGTATATTTTCAGTTTCGTCAATTAGTCCGCGTCTGGCGGACGGTGAATGTGAAAGGATCTTTGATCGGGGATTTCGCGGTGAAAATGCCAGGAAGGTTACAGACGAAGGATTAGGCATTGGTTTATACACTGCCAAGAAGATATGTGACCTGCATAACGGCAGTATCGAGGCGTACGAAAAGCCGATTCCCAACTCTTATCCTGGAAATCGTAAGGATTTTGACAAGAATAAATGTCTTTTTGTCATGGACATTCGGTTAAATAAAGAGTATAATATATAAGTCAAATTATATCTAAGGAGAGAATTCATGTCATCTGTAAAGACCATCTCAGAATTGATGTTGAGTTTTGGTTCTATGTCAAATAAAAAAATACAGAAAATATGTTACTACGCCTACTCCTGGTATTTAACGCTGTACGGAGAGCAACTGGCACCTTTCCAGTTTGAGGCCTGGGTTCACGGACCGGTGTCCAGAGAGCTATATCATTACTACAAGTCATACGGCTGGAGTGATATTCCTCAGTATCACGGTCTCGTGATGGTTGATAATGAGACGGTTGCCTTTGCCCGTAAAATTTGGACGCTTTACGGTTCCTACTCAGCGGATGAGCTTGAGCAGATGAGCCACAAAGAATATCCATGGCAAGTAGCCCGTGGTACATGTCATTATTATGAATCATCTGATACATTGTTAGATGATGACGATATTATAGCTTATTTTTCTAAAAATAAAGATTTTTTCATCTCCGCATAAAAACAGGGTACTCATTCCAGAAGCTATTTTTCGATGAGTACCCTGTCTTTTACTTTATTCTATTTTTCTCTATACCCGGTGTCCACACAATCGTTCCTGCGGCAATTGCTAATACGAATGGGTTATACGCAACATCCATCAAGTGATGTGCAATCATGCAGTTTACTGCGATTAGCGCAATCGCATATTGAAAGTGCAGATCTTTCCTGTTCTTTTTACAACTGTAAATAAACAGGATCATCACGATCAGGAATAGAATCGCCCCCCAGGTCAATAAAATATTTACATATGAACAATCCAAGAAGAAATACTCATCAACCAGATTTAAAGTACCGCCGTTTCCATTCATCGGTATCTTTTGTCCAAACAATTTGAGCCCGTAATCTTCAAAAGCCTGTTTTCCGAGTTTGAATCTCGCAAGCAGTGTACCGTCCATTTTTTCCCAAACCGCATTACCGTCACTGTACAAATATGTGAATAGTATGGAAACAAATGCAAGCAGCGGCATCACCATTCCGCCAAGTCGTTCCCACAGTCTCTCCCAGATCCGTTTTATTCTCCTGCTACACTTCGAATCATAGGAAATAAAATTTCCCAATCCGAAAAGCGCTGTTGTCATCAAAATACTTCCCGCGTCGATCCTGGCGTTGCAAAAGCGATATACCGCCCATGTAGTAATCAGCCCAAAAAGATAATGAACTCCTCGCAAGTTCTTTCCTTTCAGATAAAAAAACGTAAGCATCCAGAAAAATACATGCGCACCGCAGTCCGTCGGATAGATGATTCCAAAGGAATTTCGGATTCCTCTCGTCGAAGTCTCATACTGCAGATTCGGGATCACTCCCAGCATAGAGGCCGCGAATGCAAGAAACACGATGGCTCCAACGATCAGAAGATATACCTTCAGAATCTTTTCAAACGGTACCTGGTCGCTTCCTGCAATCAGCACAAACCAGATCAACGGATACACATAGTGGTTCCTATACAGCCCCACAACACAGCAAAGCCCTGTGGCCACCAGGATCAGCACCTTTTTCATCGAATACTTCCCGTACAGAAATATCTTAATCGCGATACAGATCAGCGAGATCAGCATGCAGAGAGCCTGGATCATCTTTGTCATCGGGAACATCGTGGTGACCCATACCGTCGTCGCAAGGTACATCGCATACCCGATAAGGAACAGATCATCCCCACACTGCGGATCAGCAAGTTTCTCCTGAACCCGCCGTTTCAACTGTTTTACCTTCATTCCAGCTAACTCCATTCCCGCTATTCAACTACAACACAACCGAGAACCGCCGTCTTAAACCGCTCGCAAAGACGAGTCTGCAGCTCCAATTGGCGGTAAGTTGTCTTTCCTACTTCCGCGATAAAGACGCAGTTACCGCAGGCGATCATCTTCTTTAACTCTTCTGCGCTCTCAGAAATATTGCTTCCGGTTTCCACCGCAATTCCAGACGCTTTCATGATGTCCCCATAATCCTTCGCGACTTTCTTTGATATCTCGTCGTCTGACATTACATAGAAGAAGACCTTGTCCGCATTTTTCGCCTTTGCGAGAACCTCAACATCCATCTTGCTGCGCTCCAGATCAGGCTTATACTGGTTGAGAGTGCTGTATGTTCCGAGAAGGTTGAGATCCGATTCTTTGATATCGTTCGCTGTCCGAAGTGTATCTCCGAAAATGTATTTAAGTGCTACGATTATAAACGCAATTACTGCCCCAAACAAAATTCCAAGAAGAATATATGCCACCATGAGGACCTTTGTGTTCGTGTCCGCCGCCTTTAAGTTGTCCGGCTCATTCTTCTCAATATAGGTCTTTTTACTATTCTGGAAACCTATCAGCTTGTTATTCAGATCTGCACGGTTTGTCGTATAGTTTTTTAAATTGTTGCGGTTGTTATTCTGGTTATTTACAACTCCGGTATCTGTTTTCACATATTCCGAAGTCTTCAGTTCCTCAAGCGAAAATTCTCCCTGGAGACTCTTTACCTTCGGCACATAATTCATGACACGCTCTTTGATGATCGACATGATCCGCTTCGCCTGGTCCATATCGCTGTTAATCACCACGATAAAAAAGTTATTTCCGCTTTGATAACAATTCACGACATCACGCCAATACTTCACCTTAAGATCCTCATCCGCGTCAGAAAGCTCTTCCTTCAATCCACCATCATTAATATAGGTAATAAAAGAATTCAAAATATTTCCCACATTATTGCTGGTCTTAAGTCCATACTGAACCGATACCGTCTGGATATTATTCGGGTCGATCTGCATGTAGATCGAGTTATCGATATATTCCTGCAGGCTCCCGATCTGCTTATCCGCCTCCGCGATCGCATTCTGCGTATCTTCGATCGCCGAATCATACTCCGCGATCTTCGCGTTATATTCCTCGATCTCCTGCTTCTGCTCCTCCGTCTCCGTCACGGCCTTTCCGCCCTGGACGATTCCGAGCATTCCGAACAGAACTGCGCAGATCACGATAAAGATTCCTACCGCCACTTTCTTTTTTATCAGGTCTTCTAATACGTTCCGAACATACAGTGTCTTTAAATTTCGCACGCTGCTGCCTCCTTGTCTTTATTACTTTCCCGATTATAACACATCTTTAATTCCATGGACACCCCCATTCAACTATGTTATACTGGTGGATATCGAAAAGGAGGAACCTATTATGGCTGTGCAGGCATCGCTTGGAAAAAACTTTATTATGAATATCCTGCTGGCTGCGTCCTCGCTGATTTTTCCTCTGATCACCTATCCCTATGTGTCCCGGATCCTGCTTCCGGATGGCACCGGGCGCGTTGCCTTTGCTGTGTCTGTGGTGTCTTATTTTACGATGACAGCGTCTCTGGGAATTCCCACCTACGGGATCCGTGTCTGCGCCGGTGTCCGCGATGATAAAAAAGAACTTTCACAGACAGTTCAGGAGATCTTCCTGATCAATGCGGTGATGACCCTGCTAGTCTGCCTGGTTTTCGCCTTCTGTCTCGCCTTTGTTCCAAAGTTTCAGGACGACCGGGCGCTTTTCCTGGTCTGCGGGATCTCACTCCTCTTTAACCTGGTCGGGATGGAATGGCTCTATAAGGCGTTGGAACAGTACCAGTATATTACGTTCCGCTCGATCGCCTTTAAGGCACTCTCCGTTGCCCTGATGTTCGTGATGATCCGCTCCCGGGAAGATTATCTCCAGTATGGTTTTCTCACGATCTTTGCCGGTGTCGGATCGAATATTTTTAACTTCTTCCATGCAAGACGCTATATTACCTTTGTCCCCCAGCGCCCATACCGTTTAAAGAGGCATTTAAGACCAATCCTGATCCTGTTTGCGCTCACCGTTACAACGACGATCTACACAAACCTTGATACGGTCATGCTGGGATTTCTTAAAGATTCGGAGACCGTTGGCTACTATAATGCCGCTGTGAAGATAAAGGAACTACTCGCTACGATCGTCGCTGGTCTCGGAAGTGTACTTCTTCCGCGGATCTCCTACTATATTAAAAACGGACAGTTTGAAAAGTTCCGGGAGCTGATCCGAAGGTCTTTTGCCTTTGTCACTGTCTTTGCGATCCCGCTCTGCGTGTATTTTATTATCATGTCCGACTACAGTATCGACCTGTTCTATGGACCGGCCTATGAAAACTCGGTACTGCCAATGCGGCTCATTCTCCCGACGCTGATCTGCATCGGTCTGACAAACACGATCGGAATCCAGATTCTCGTCCCGACAGACCGCGAAAAGCTCGTCGTATATTCGACCTGTGCCGGGGCTGTGACCGACCTGATCCTGAATGCTGTCCTGATCCCCGTCCTCGGGGCTTCTGGTGCCGCGCTCGGAACGCTGGCGGCGGAGATCGTTGTTCTGCTTGTCCAGCTGTGGTTTATCCGCGGCGAGATCCGTTCTTTCTGTACTTTGATTCAGTTAAAGAAGATCCTGTCTGCGCTGGTTCCCGCCACTGTGATCCTGCTGTTCATGCACACCGCATTGCATCTTCATACGTTTTTCATGCTCTGCGTCACAGCGGCTGTATTTTTCCCTGTTTATCTGGGCGTCCTACTTCTTCTTCGGTACAAAATAAAACTTCGCGGTTAATACCATCCTGATGTCCCCATTTAGGGACGGCAGAAACGGTATTGACCGCGAAGTCTTTATCTTCTCTATTTTTCTTTCAACGCCGGATCCTCAAATCCGCCTTCCTCAAATCCTTCCGTTGATTCCTTCATAAAAAGAACCTTTGGCGTCATCAGGATCAGTTTCAGATCCATCCAGATCGAGTAATTTCGGATATAGGTAAGATCCAGTTTCAGCTTATCATAACTTGTCGTACAGTATTTTCCATAGATCTGTGCGTATCCCGTGAGCCCTGCTTTTACCTTCAGGCGGTATTCAAACTCCGGAATGTTCTTCGTGATGATCGTGGCGAGCTCCGGTCGCTCCGGGCGCGGGCCTACAAGACTCATGTCACCTTTTAAGATGTTTAAAAGCTGCGGAAGCTCATCAAGTCTTGTCGCGCGGAGGAAATGTCCCACCGGGAGAATTCTCGGGTCTTTATCCCCGGCCTTTACCGGGCCACTCTTCTTCTCCGCATCGACTACCATCGTGCGGAACTTATAGATTGGGAATTCCTTGCCGTTTAGCGTGAGACGCGTCTGCGTATAAAATACCGGGCCGCGGTCCGTGCATTTGATTAAAAGCGCAATGATCAGGAAAAACGGGCTTGTTATAAGCAGCATGAATCCTGAGATCAGGACGTCTTCGATCCGCTTTAATACCTGCTGATCCCACGGCAGACCTTCAATATTCCGAGATAAATACAGCGGGGAGTCGAAAATATTCAGCTCCACCGATGTTCGGAGCAGGATATCGCTGATCTTCGGTACTGTGTAGCTTCGGATATTTCCCGCATAGCAGCGTTTCATCAGCTCATTTCTTTTCTCCGACGGGATATCCCCGATGATCACCCCGTCATACTCTCCGGCCTGTTCGATGATTATCCCGATTCCCTCATCAATGGAGATCGTCTTCGCAATCTCATACTTATCCTCTCGGGAGTCGATTCGTCCCATCAAGTGGAACATGGACTTGTCCCCATATACCAGAAGCAGCTGTTTTCTCGGGAACAGGAACGCGTACACCTTCTTATATGCCAGCGCCCACACCATAACCACGAGAAAATCAACCACTGTCAGGATCATCAGCGCCGTCGGGTTATGCATCTTTTTATCAAACAGAACGACCTGCACATAGGAGAACGCATTGACGCCTATGATCGAGATCATATGGGAATAAACCAGATTCCAGTATTTATAGATACCGATTCTCAATCCGCCATACGTCCTATGGAGCAACAGCAATAATGCCAGATACTCGCCGATGATCAGCCAGTTACCTCTCCGCCAGAATGCGATGGTCATGTTTCTGTTGTAATAATTCATCCAGACATAATAGTACAGGATCACTTCCAGCAGTACAATTACTACCGAGCCAAGGAATTTTACGACCCGTTTATACTGTTCGAATTGTCTGCCATTTTTCTTGCTTTGCATGTAACTTTGTCCTTCCTATTTCCGCGCGTATCTCACAGCCATGGAAACCAGCCCATATGTGAGATATCCTGTACTACGCAGTACCTGTACCGCTGGATTTTTCATTTGAGAATATACCTCTGGGAATTTTTCCCTAATCTCTTTTTCCATCTCCATCATTCTAGTTTTATGGCTCCGTGGAAAACTGAGATAGATCTTATACTGGCTGACCGCCAGTCTCGCCGCCATATCGCGGATCATTTCCGCAGCGGCGCATGTCTTATGTTTGTCGTAAAAATCCATGATCCGCTTCAGTACCCGCTCATGCTGGCTGCAGCGCTTCATCATATTTTCGATGCTCATGCTCTGTGTGCTCATACCGATCCGGTACTGATACACAAAATCCGGGATTGCAGAGACCGTCTGGATATATGGGAGCGGGAAGATCACATATTCCGCATCCACATAAAAGCACTTTTCATCCAGCCTCTCCGGCTGATTTCTCAGTACAGATGTCTTATAGGTGATCGCATGCATTTTAGCAAAGATGCGGTCTTTTACTTCACTAAACGGGATATCTTTTCCATACTCGATTCCCGGGCAGATCTCACTGACTTCTTCTTTTCTGTTTTTCGTTTTATCGTCGACCCAGTGATAATTAGAGAGGACCATATCTGCATCCGTTTTCTGCAGATGCGCGAGGAAATTCTCAAATGCTTTCTGATCGACCCAGTCATCCCCATCAACCACTTTGAAGTACTTTCCTGACGCTTCCTCGATTCCGCGGTTCACCGTGGATCCATGTCCACCGTTTTTCTTATCGATGATCCGGTAGATTTCCGGATATTTTTCGACGAATTTTTCCGCGATCTCTCTGGAATTATCCGGGGTCTCATCATTGACGACCAGCACCTCCAGAGCTTCTTCTGCGCCCGGAACAAGAAAAGATTTCAGGCATTCCTCTATATAATTTGCCACATTATACATGGGTACTGTTATCGTTAAAAGTTTCATATCAAATCCTCTTATTGTAACCTCTCAATAATAGCTTTGCAGGCCTACGCAGTTGATACACCAGCCACAGGAAAGCAACACTAATATGTTCCACCAGCAATAATCAAACCAGTACACTTCCTGCTACTGTGCAATCTGAGTCTCAATTGGCTTGACTCTCACTTATGTTTCCTCAACTTCTTATCATACAGATACTTTCGCACTCCGTTGGGCATCAGGCTCACAAGCACACGAGCCACTGTCATCGGAAGAAATTCCCCAAATGTGATCACCTGATACCGATACATTTTCATCCGGAACTCAACAATATGTTTTGCATACTGAATTCCTCCCCGCCGCTGATACATTCCGTTCACGCGCATATACAACAGCGTGTCCGGAAGGTTCGCAAGCACCGCATGATCCCGGTACATCCGCACCCACAGATCATAATCCTCAAAATACGGACACGGCTGATATCCGCCGGAGAGCTCCACACTTGATTTCTTGAACATCACACATGGGTGATTGATCGGATTTCTCTGTTTGATATACCTGAAAATCTCCTCCGGCGTCTGCGGAACAGTTTTATAGGAGGTAACTACCTTTTCCGCCGCCTGTACATCCAATGCGTCTCCCTGAAACTCCGCAATCGTCCCACTCAGTGCATCCACGTCCGGATGCCTTTCCAGATATCTCAACTGCCTTTCACACCGATCCGGCGCCGCAAGATCGTCCGTATCCATCCGGGCGATCCACTCACAGGAACAGTGACGGAGACCTTCGTTCAGGGCCTTTCCAAGTCCCCCGTTCTCCGCAAGACGGACAATCCGAAATACTGTTCCCGGCATGTCCCGCTTTCCATCCGGCATCACACGATCATTCATATCTGTTCGTGTGCTCCGTGGAGTATCTTTTGAATAGCAGCTTTCATATTCCGATACCACCTTATTTAACGCATCCGTTAATGGGCCATCACATACCAATACAACTTCTGTCGGCGGAACTGTCTGATGAAAAATACTGCTTAACGCTGCCCGGAAGTATTCCGGATTTTCTTTCTGATATACAGACATCAAAACTGAATACTCTTTTTTCACGATGCTGTTCCACCCGCAAATTTTTCTTCTATGTACTTATCAAATTCAGCTTTTGTGTAGGTATGCACTTCACGAAAATATAAATGCTTGTAACGTTCCAAGTCAAATCGGATAAGTTCTTCATTCCCTTTACCCAGGAAATATTTGCCGATTGCAATTCGCGATGGTGCATCTGATACTGCTTGTTTCTTAAATTGATTAGGCAGAGGATTCTTTTCTTCATTATATACTACAATAAAGTCCAGATTTTTTCTAGTGTCAGATATCGTCTGCTTTGTAAGATCACAAAACAGCAGCAAACTATCGCGAATCTTATCTTTTATATTTCGATTATTCACCTTTCCGTTTTTAAACTCGACAAAAGCTATATTCTCATCCGTTTCTAGCAATGCGTCTACTGAAGCAGCACATTCTTCCGAAAGCACCAGATCATTCGCATATTTCGTTTTAACTGTATCAAAATTTATCGCCTCTAACTGAGATTCTGTCATAAATTTGATGCAGTCCGGATTGCTATGATCTTTTGAGCACTCTTTTAATGTAGATATATGCTCTCGAAATGTTTCATAGAGATTATACTCCATCATAGCGATACCTCTCATTTTCCAGCACCTGCAACGGTCTTGCAAGTTTACTGTAGATCTTCTCGATATTATCTGTCACGTCCTCGATCTGAGATACTTTGTCCACATTTTCAGTAAGATAATATTTGCACTTATCCGAAACCTGGTACTTTGCTGCATATACCTCAATTGCATTGAGAAAATATGGGCTGTGCGTATTCAGAAGAATATGAAGACCAAATTCTTTGTGCAGAAGAACGATCAGCTCTGCAAATAGCAACTGCCATTCTGGGTGAAGGTGGATCTCGGGTTCATCTAAGATGATTGTTCCATTTGTTTGAATGTAGCTGTTCGTCAATAAACTTTTTAAGATTGCAAATGTCTTCAAGCCAGTTGACATGTTTTTCACATCTAACTGATAGTCTCCAACCTGATACTTAACTGAAATACGTTTATCTCCCACAACATTGCCTTCGCAAACTGTTGAGATTTTCTGATAAATCTGATCTAATTTTTCATTTGTTATAATTTCATCGACTACATTATTAGTCCTTGATGCAGCTCTCAAGCGGTTTTCCAAATGTGTCCTATGGTCTGGATAATTCTGCTCACCAAGCAATATATATCTTGAAATTCCTGAAAGTTCATCTAAAACAAATGGATCATCAATATAGATGGCTTCCGTCCCTAATCTGATAGGATTTATTACATTAGCTACTCTATTGCCCGATATAATTATCTCCGTACTCTTGCTGCGGATTTCAAGCTGAATAGAACTTTCTTTTCCACAATAAATATTTCCCATCTGACCGGAAAATTCTACATCTAAATTCTTTTGCAGTACACTTTTTAATATCTCCCCATCTGGTACCGACAAAATCATTACTATTCGCTCTGCAGTAGCTTTGATTGTATCTTTTGAGATATCATCCGAAATTCCATTCGCCACAATAGCTTCAAAAACTGCTTTTTGAAGCTCATCCCTCGTTTTCTTATCTTTAACAGGAGTATTAATTTCTTTTACCAATTTACTCGGGCTAATATGAATGTAATCATCAAAACATGCCTCTCTAGACATCGCCTGAAGCTGATTAAATATACTTCCCTCTCTCTCCGCTGTGATCTTTTCGTCTATATTGTAAAAACTGTTAAACACAGAAAACAACGCTTTTCCAACCGTACTTTTTCCCGTATCATTCTCACCCGCAATGACCGTGATACCATTAATTTCTACCGTGGCATTCTGCACTTTTCCAATATTTTTCAATACCAGCTTCATATATTCCTCCTGATTTGAAATCTGCTGCATTTCCTACACTGTACGACCTGTAATCAATTTTACCGGCACTGTGCGTTCCAGATAAGCAAAGCCTGCTGCCTCCACAATATCATACAGAATTTTCATTTCAGAAAACTCCTACATATTTGCAGTAGCTGAAATCATGCCTCATACCAATTAATTATATGTCCTCTACCGCTTTTCATACGTTTCCGGCGTATAATGGATCACTCTCGTACCGCTGTTCTCAAACTCAAACGGAACATATAAGAGTTCCTCCATCGCCTTATGGACCGCTTCCTGCTTATCCGGCTCTACATAGAAGAGCAGGAATCCACCGCCGCCGGCGCCGAGAAGCTTTCCGCCGAGAGCACCTGCTGCCATTCCCTTTGCGTAGAGTCCGTCGATAGAATCTGTTGAAATTCTGTTGGAGATTCCACGTTTCAGTTTCCATGTATAATCAAGAAGACGGCCGAACTCGTTGAGGTCTGTCTTGGATGTAAGGACTTTTTCCGCGTCATCCACCAGGGACAGCATCTCAAGGAGCTGCTTCTGCTTGTCTACCAGCGCTTTTTCCGTTGTCTGCTGGATATCGGAAGAAAATCTGGAAAATCCGGTAAAGAACAGCATCAGATTCTGGTTTAACTGCTGCTTTCTCTCCGGTGAGATAATAACCGGGTTTACCTCGTAACCGTCGGCATTGAAGTTGATACGGTTCAATCCACCGAATGCCGCCGCGATCTGGTCCTGAACGCCGCCGCTCTCGTTGCAGAGAACTCGCTCCAGATAGATCGCGTCATCTGCAAGCTTTCTCTTATCCGCGTATTTTCCCTTTAACGCATAGAACGCGTTCAACATTCCAACCGCGAAGGAACTGCTCGTTCCAAGTCCGGATCTTGCCGGAAGGTCTGCCTCGTAGGTAAGGCGGATCTCCTGCATATCCAGGTATTTCATCGCCTCGCGGATCGCCGGATGATTGATATCGTTGACATCCGTCACGCGCTCGATCTTAGAATAGGAAAGCTCTGTGGAATAATCGAAAAAGCGCGGTAAATGGCGCACATTTACATAGCAGTATTTATCAAATGTTGTTGAGATTACGGCTCCGCCGTGTTCTTTATAAAAGTCCGGGAAGTCTGTTCCGCCTCCGAAGAAGGACATTCTAAAAGGGGTCTGTGTAATGATCATAGTTGTTCTCCTAATATGTTAATCCATCTGCAGAATCTTCTCTACAGCATCCAGAAGGTTCCTGCAGACAAGATCCGGCTTCACATCATATTTCTTATCGTTTCCGGCCTCACCGGTCAGTACCAGTGCCGTACGCATTCCTGCGTTGATCCCGGTCTGGATATCCATCGTCGTATCGCCGATCATCCAGGAGCCCGCGAGATCAATATTATACCGCTCTGCCGCCTCCCGGATCATACCGGTCTTCGGTTTTCTGCACTCGCACGGGATCTTGTAAGCCGGATTCTCCTCCGGATATCCCTTATCCGGGTGATGCGGGCAGTAGAATACATCATCCAGGAACACTCCCTCTTTTCCAAGAAGTGTTTCCATTTTTTTATGGATATTCTCTACATCTTCGATCTCACAGAGTCCCCGCGCAACCACCGGCTGGTTTGTGATAACGATTCCAAGTCTTCCCGACTGGTTGATCTTCCGGATCGCGTCGACTGCGCAGCCCTCCAACGTAAAGTCCTCTTCCTTGTATACAAGACCTTTGTACTGGTTGATCGTACCGTCCCGGTCCATAAAGATACAGCGCTGCTTATTTCTAAGGCATTTTCCCGCAATTACACCGCGCTCAATATCCGCCAGTGTCTGGTTTACACGGTCCACAGTTCCGACATCCTTCACATACTCCGGAGAGCAATATCCATAGATCGGCTCCCCCGCCTCTAACATTCCCTTGATCACATCATTCTCAAGGTTCCTCTTCACCGGCTCCGGAACATAATCACAGATCTTCTTTTCAAATACAAAAATACCTGCGTTTACGCAGTTCTTATACCAATAATCCCGCACATTATGCTTGGAATCAAACGCCGTGATCTTGTCATCTTTGTCGAGCACAAGAAGATCCGAATCAAACGGATGCCCATTCGGATGTACAAACAGCGTCGCCACCGCACCTTTTTCTTCATGGAAGCGGATCATCCGCTGAAAATCGATATCAAAGAACAGATCGCCGGACATCATGACAAACCGATCCCCGTGGATCATATCCTTTAAATAATAGAAAGATCCCGCTGTTCCAAGCGGCTCTGTCTCCTCAAAATACCGGATCGAAACACCAAATTTTTCTCCATCACCAAAGTATTCCTTGATCTTATCGCCAAGATGTCCGATCACCATGATAATATCTGTAATTTCGTTCTCCTTCAGCCGCTCCACCTGCCATAAAAGCAGCGGCTTTCCGGCAACCGGAACCATCGGCTTCGGAATCTCGTCCTTTGTAAGTGCTGCCAGTCTCGTTCCCTTTCCACCGGCCATGATGACTGCCTGCATCATAATATTTCCTCCCATGGGGCAGAAATCTGCCTGCCCCATTATTGTCTCATATGTTTTATTTACTTACTCAGTCTTTCTTTTCTTCACTGACCGCCGTCTTCCTGCATCCAACACCCATAGCAAGCAGCTGCAGAATAATCGGCATAGCGATCGGCAGATTGATATTAACAGTCGCCTGGATCATGTATGCTAAAACAGCCAGCATAACCGCCGCAACGACCGGCTGCTCTTTCATTCGCTTTGCCATAGCCACAACAGAAGACATCATAAATACAATATAAGATGCCATACCGGCGAATCCAATGGTAACTAAATAATGCAAATACTCGTTATGAGCGCTGTCAAAGATAACCATCTTTCCATTCTGCATGTCCGCCGGGAAATAGTACTGCATGAGAAGCGCAAAAGTATCTGCGCCGTATCCGAATACCTTCTGAATCGGAGTCAGTTTCTTCGTAAAGATCTCGACTGCCCGCTTCCATACATAACCACGCTGTGTTCCCCAGTTATCATCAAAAACGACATAGGAACTGATCGCACCGTATTTGTCCGCATGTCCCGCTGCGTTTGCGTCATAGAGTACAAAAACAACCCCAAGGCACACAACAGCAATAACGCCAAGCCAGATATAAACCGCGATCTTATTCATCTCATCAGAGCTTGTGCGGTTCATCAGCGCCTGCGGCTTTCTGCTCCTAGCAACAAGTGCTGCACTCGCGATCCAGAGAAGTGCCGCAAGAACCGGAAGGAATTTCTGCTTTGCAATCAGACCAAACGCACTGTCGATTCCAAGTACAGAAGACGCATATGCCTGGTTGATCCCATTGATGCAAAGGATCACCGTAACAAATGTGGCTGCGGAGATCACATATCTGCGGAGTCCTGTCTTCGTCCTGAATAACCATAACGGAGCCAGGCCAAAGATCGCCGCTAAGGACAGGTACGCGTTATCACTGGTACCCATGATCAGTGCAAAGCTTGATAATACCATATTTCCGAAGTACCAGAGCATTCTCTTCTGGTTCTTCTCCTGTGTGAACAGAACCATCGAAACAGCTAAGAGTGCCGCCACATAGATCGTATAAGTATTGATGTTGCCAAATGTGGATGTGTAGATTGCTTTCTGTTCATCCATCATGTTTACCTTAAATCCCAGAATATCCATCTGGAAATAATCCGTGATTCCAAATACGCATACAAAGATACCGACTGCAAGGAATGCATCCAGATACCATTGTTTTAATTTAAAGAATCTGGTTACAAGAAAGTAGGAAGCCATGTAAACGGTCATAAGAAACACGCCATTATAACGTCCGGATGTCCCCCAGAACGCTTCCCATTTCCAATCTTTGCAGAATATCCAGGAAAGGACGTTGCAGAACCAGAATGCCAGCATCGCCCAGTCGCACACATTCATGCTCTTTCTCCATGTCTGGAAATTAAACTTTGAGAACCACTCGATCATCTTCCCGCTCGCCAGGCCATATCCGCCCATGATCACAAGCGCCGCGATCGCAGCCACACTATAAAACTGATATTTGGTTTCCAGGATATCAAAATAGAAATCATGGAACACTAACGGCAGCACGCAAAGAACGATCAGCGTGAACACTCCCATAATTAAAGCAACATTATCCTGATAGCTGCTTTTCGTCTCCTCTTTCTTCTTTATTCTGTTTGCCATGAATTTACTTCCTTTCGTCACGTCATAAAAAATCTATTATATTATAACATCCTTCGACTTTTATAGCAACTTACGCCGATGGGAATTTACTTCCTTTTTGTGAAATTATTCTTAATTTTCTCCCCGTACTCCCCCTCCATCCCTCTTTTCTCTCCATTTTCAGCCGTTCCCGCAACTTGCGATAATTTTACTTATCGTGGGTTGGCAGCCTTCTTGAATTTATCGATTATAGTCGATAAAATTGAATATTTTATTTGAAAATCGTATATATATTTGATATACTGAAACTATAATTTGAGAATAATTGTTGTAGAAATGGAGGCTGATTTTTTGATAAAACGTGAATTATACATGCGCCGGATCCGTCCATTTATTGGAACTGATCTTGTTAAGGTCATGACTGGTATTCGACGCTGTGGAAAATCTGTTATGTTAGGCCTGATAAAGGAAGAGTTAAAAGAGTCCGGCGTTCCAGAGACACAATTTATCGCATTTAATTTTGAGGATATGCGGAACGCAAATCTCTGTACGGCACAGGCTCTTCATTGCGAGGTAGTTAATCGTGCGTCAGAGATATCTGGAAAAGTCTACCTGTTTTTTGATGAGATTCAGGAAGTGACGAACTGGGAGAAATGCATTAACTCCTTACGAGTCGAAATGGATTGCGATATCTATATTACAGGTTCAAATGCCCGCCTGCTCTCCGGTGAGCTTGCGACCGTCTTGGGTGGACGATATGTGGAATTTACGATTTATCCGTTCTCATATGCAGAATTTATAGAACTCTATAAAGACATTTTTCCGGATGTTACGGATTCAGTGGTGTTTCAAAAATATCTAATGTTGGGAGGAATGCCGTATCTGGCTAATCTTCATTTTGTTGAAGAGCCAAGCAGGCAGTATCTTACAGACGTCTATAACTCTGTTGTTTTAAATGATGTGGTGAAACGAAATAAAATACGCGATATTGATCTGCTCACCAGAATTGTCACTTATGTGATCGGAAATATAGGAACAACTTTTGCCGCGACATCTATTACTAAGTTCTTGAAAAATGAGCGGCGCACAATAGCCACTGATACGGTATTAAATTATATTCAGTATTGTGTCAGCGCATATTTATTCTACCAGGTAAAGCGGCAGGATATTCAAGGAAAGCGGATATTGTCATCCAACGAAAAATATTACATGGCTGACCACGGATTACGTGAAGCGGTTTTCGGCGGCAACATGCGTGATATCAATCTGGTACTCGAAAATATTGTGTATATGGAATTACTTCGCCGTGGGTATGCAATAACTGTGGGAAAAATCGGCGCAAAAGAAATTGATTTTATCTGTCAGAAGCAGGAACAGAAAATCTATGTACAGGTTACCTATCTTCTTGCGTCCGAAGAAACGATTCAGCGTGAGTTTGGTATATATGAATCCGTCCGGGATAACTTTCCTAAGTACGTTGTCTCAATGGACGAGTTCGATTTTAGCAGGAATGGGATTAAGCACAAAAATATTAGAGAATTCCTGTTAATGAAGGAGTGGAATTAACCTGGGGATGCCATTTATAAGAGGGCATATATGTCAAAAATAAATATTCCAGTTGGTATTTCGGATTTCATTGGCAACTCTCATTACCAGACCGTGGCGCTTTGGGAAAAACTTGGGAATGAGTATGCTTGAGAATTAATAATGAAAATTACTTAAGCGGTGTGCTGTGCATCACATATTCAGGAGCACTACAGTATTACTTTAAGCCAATTCGCGAAATGCCGACTGGCCAGGGATTTGCGGATTTGGTGTTTATTCCAAAGAAAGAATTTCCGGATGTACCAGCAATGATTCTCGAGCTGAAGTGGAACCAAGCAGCCGAGACAGCCTTGAGACAGATTAAAGAAAAGAAGTATGACTCTATATTAGATTCTTATCATGGAAATGTTCTTCTTGTTGGAATTAATTACGATAAGAAGAGTAAATCTCATGATTGTATAATCGAACAACTGGTAAAATAGCCAAAATAAAATCGAGCCCACGGTATAATAGAGGGCTCGATTTTATTTTGACTTTATGTCCTTAAAAGATAAAAAATTCGCAGATGTTTATTTCTGTGGTGATGAGGATGACGGACACGCCAAGAAGAACAAATGGTTCAAGACTTGGAGACCGTCTGAGTACGATGCTGAGGATGATGACAACGATCAGTACTGGTACTCCATCGATAAGAACGGTAAGGTTTACATCCCGTCCCAGTCTAACGCTTCTAAGTTAGCTTACGGCGTTAAGTACAAATTAAAAGATGCTAAGCTTGAGGCTCAGAATAGCGGCGCAACAATCGAGTTCACAAAGAAGAACGTAAATTCTAAGTCTTACTTCTTCAACCAGGATGGTGAGATGCTTAGCCAGTTCATCGAAGTTTCTGCAGATAACCTTGGTGCAGACAGCGGACTTAAGGCTGGTATGTACTACTTCGGTGGAGACGATGATGGTTCCATGAAGACAGGTTCCCAGTCTGTAAAAGATGACAACGGTGATTCCTACAAGTTCTTCTTCGAGAACAAGACAACAGGTAACACTAAGGGTCTTGGTATTACAGGTAACAAGTCTGGATACCTCTACTTCAAGGGTCTCTTAATCAAGGCTGATGATTACAAGTATCAGTTAGCTACTATTACAGATGAGAATGGTGTTGAGCATACATTTATCGTTAACAAGAACGGTTCTATCCAGAAGAATCGTGTAGATTACAAAGAAGATAATGAAGTTCTGTTCACAACAAAGAACCTTCCTAAAGATGCTTTCGTAACAGATAGTACAGCTTGGAAGTATAGCCTTAAGGATGGCTTAACTGTTGAGGATGATATTACAACTCCGATCGACATCTACGACGTAATGCCGCAGAACTAATTTCGAATTTTACGAAATTCTAATTACAAAGCGCGGACGGGAAGAAATTCCCGTCCGTTTTTGTTATGGGCTTTAGTCCAATTGATGCGGAGGATATTCCTTGCCAAGATTACTGAGCTTATAACAATTCTGAATGCATTGCTATTTTTTGATGTAAAGCATAGGTAATTGTTTTTATTTACACTGCTATTTACACAAAGGAGACCGGGTACAAAACGTACCGGCCTCCTATCTGCAATCGGATTTTTAGGTTGTCACCATCAGCAATTGTGCTGATTTGGGCGATAGAAAAGAGCTAATAGGGAAGATTATTTTGTAGCGTTAGAACCTGTAGCTACTGTGCTTGTGTTAAAGCTTTTGTAAAGTGCGCCCTTTGTACCGCTAAATGAGAAACCAGTAGCATCAACTACAACATCATCATCATCTTTGTATTCTTTTGCAGCTGTCTGAATGGAACCACTCTTATTAACGATGTAGCTTGCTACCTGAGCTGTAGCTGTAGTCTGACCCTCTGCTACAGTATAAATTGTTACATCCTTAATCTCATACTTATCATCATCTGCTGTCACAAGGAGACCATCGCTGTAAAGCTTGCCGCTCTTAGCACCATTGATACCAGCAGCGTTGAAGTAGCCCTCATCTTTGTTATCGCTTGTAGCAAAGTAGAAACGTGCTGCGGTACCAGCCTCATCTTTGATTGTCTGAGAACCGTCTTTTCTATAGCCGTCATCCCAACCACCAAGATAGTACATCTTTGCAACACCATCTTCTTCGTCAGAAGCATCTGTCTTTACAAACTTGGAAAGCATCTGACCATTTGCGTTGAAGTAGTAAGTCTTGCTGTTGATCTTCTTCTCATACATTGTCAGACCAATCGTGTTGTCATCATCATCATAGTTGTCTTCTATGAACTGATCGTCGAACGTATCCCCTTCGCAATCATCCAGTTTATATCTTGTAGCTCCGATGCCAGTCTCCTTGGAATCATCCGGAACGTAAACATCACCGCTCTTGTTGATCCAGAACCAATATTTATCATTGTCATCGTCATCTTCGCCGTACTGAGTGTTGCTGTATGCTTTGACCCACTTGTCCTTCTTCATGTGGCCGTCATCTTCATCGCCGCAGAAGTGGATCTCAGATGCATTAAGTTCGCTAAGAGTTGTCTCAAAATGACCATCTGTATCGTCATCGTCATTCCATGCCTGTGTATAGCCGTTGGAACCTGTCTTTACTACCCAGCCTGTAAGCATTTTTCCTTCCTCATCGAAGAAATATGTCTGACCTTTAACGTTTGATTTTTTGCCAGTTGCTGCCTTACCGCTGGATTTTAAGTAATACCAGTGTTCATCATCATCAGAGTTGATATCGTCCTGATCTACATCCGGAGCATAATCATATACCCATGAATTTTCAAGACGCACACCTGTCTCGTCACAGTAATATGTTTCGGTTCCCTTAACATCAGCAGTGGAAGCCTCGTCCCAGCCGTCACCGCTCTTCTGAACCCAACCAGTGAGCATCTCGCCTTCGCTGTCGAAGAAATATGTTTTTCCTTTGTAAGTGATCTTCTCATCCTCGGCTCTCTTACCGTTGGATTTGAAATAATACCACTGCTCTTCAGCAGAATCATCATCATACGGAGCAGTTAATCTCCAGTCGTTTGTGATCTTCTGACCAGCGCTGTTAACGAAATAGTAATTTCCGTCATCTTCAACCCACGCGGAGCGAACAAGCTGTCCGTCATCTCCTACATAGTAATCTTTACCATTGCTTGTGCAGAATGTGTTCTCGTAAGCATCGCCGTTCTTGTCATAGCAATACCACTCACCATCAACCATCATCCAAGTTCCCTTGGAAGCTGCGAAAGATGTGAGGGAAGCGCCTAATGCAAGAAGTGCAGATGCAGAAACAACTGCTACTAATTTAGTCTGCTTTCTCATAATGAATGCACTCTCCTTTTTGTGTTTTTGAAATTGTTTTAAAAATCCCAATTGCATTACGAGAGCATTATACTTCCGATAAGTAAAATTATCAATAGTTTTTTTACAAAAAATGAAGATTTTTTAATAAAGGGAACTATCTTACTTCGCTTCCAGAAATACTCTGTACCTCGAATACACTGGTATTATAGTATATTTTCTTAAGAATTTCCATATCTTTTTTGTTTTTATTTTCTTACGAAATCCTTACGCGAATGCTATTTTTAGCCGCTATTGTATAGATATTAGTACAATATGCCCGTTTTCCCACTTTGTGGCAGCTTTGTGGCAAGGATGTGTCATTACACAGTGTTCATTTTTATATGTTTTTCAAGATATTTTGAACGTGATAATTCCATGTTCAAAATATCATCTTGTATTATCAGAAGTACGTGTTATAATGTTCATATATATCTATTTATTTTTTCGTTTTGAACATGTTCATTTTTATCAGTTTCTTCCTTATTATTAAACAGTAATAATAAGCGATGCAAACATCTTTGATTCGGAGGACGACTATGGATCGTTTGGGATTACTCTGCAGGAATATTTATGAGAACAACAAGATGACACAGCGGGAGCTGGCGGCGGCGATGGATATCTCCCTTGGGACCTGCAACCATCTCGTGAAGGAAGGTCTGGACCAGGAGCTTTTTTCTTTTGATCCGGTGGACGGATCTTATTCCTTATTAAAAGGCGGTGTGGATCTTTTAAGAAATTACCGGATGGACAGCGCCGTGATCCTCGCGGCGGGATTCGGGTCCAGATTTGTACCGCTGACCTTCGAGACGCCGAAGGGACTTCTTGAGGTCTACGGCGAGCGTATGATCGAGCGGCAGATCAAGCAGCTGCATGAAGCGGGCGTCACGGATATCACCATCGTCGTGGGATATCTGAAGGAGAAGTTCGAGTATCTGATCGACAAGTTCGGCGTGAAGCTTCTCTACAACCCGGAATATCACAATAAGAATACGCTGACGACACTCTACCGTGCCCGGGAGTGTTTTATCGGAAGGAACACTTATCTTCTCTCTTCCGACAACTGGATGCGCAACAATATGTACCACACCTACGAGTGCGGCGCATGGTACTCTTCTGTATATATGAAGGGCGAGACTTCCGAGTGGTGTCTTGAGACAAGCAAAAAGGGGCTGCTCACCGGCGTAAAGGTCGGCGGCGAGGACTCCTGGGTCATGTACGGACCGGTGTTCTTCTCGAAGGAATTCTCGGAAAAGTTCTTCCCGGTCCTCGAGGAGTATTATCATACTCCCGGAACGGAGCAGATGTACTGGGAGCAGGTTCTGGCGGACCTCTTAAACGGCGAGGTCGACAGCCATCTTCCCGGAAAACACCATTTCCCGGTTCCGGAGATATATATCAACAGACAGCCGGACAACCAGGTATATGAGTTCGAGAATCTTGAGGAGCTCCGCCTCTTCGATGAGCGCTACCAGAACCATTCCGACAATATCGCCATGGAGCTGATCTCCGAGGTGCTGCAGGTTCCGGAGTCTGAGATCACGGGCATTAAATGCCTGAAGACCGGCATGACGAACAAGTCTTTCCTGTTTAAGGTTCACGGCAAGTCCTATATCTGCCGGATTCCTGGTCCGGGAACCGAGCTTCTGATCAACCGGAAGCAGGAAAAGGCGGTCTATGACGCAGTACAGGATTACGGCATCACCGAACATGTTGTATACATGAACGGGGAGACCGGCTACAAGATTTCCGAGTATTATGAGGGGGCGCGCAACAGCGATCCGCGCGACTGGGATGATGTGGCACGGTGCATGGCACTTGTGGAGAAGCTCCATGATTCGAAGCTCCATGTGGACTATTCTTTTGATATCCGGGAGCGGATCACCTTCTATGAGGCACTGTGCCGTGGATACGAGAAGAAGCTTTTTGAGGATTATCCGGAAGTAAAGTCCCATATGATGACACTGCTTGACCGCCTCGACCACCTGAACCGGCCGAAGGTCCTGTCCCATATCGACAGCGTGTGCGACAACTTCCTGTTCCTGCCGGACGGGGATCTCCGCCTGATCGACTGGGAGTACTCCGGCATGTCTGATCCGCTGATCGATGTGAGCATGTGCGCGATCTATTCCTATTATAATGATTTTGAGGTCGAGAAACTGATCAAGCTCTACCTGCACCGGGAGCCGACTTCCGAGGAGCGGTTCGTTTACTACGCTTATATTGCCCTCGGCGGATTCTTGTGGTGTTTGTGGGCGGTGTATAAGAGCAGTGTCGGCGAGGAGTTTGGCGATTATACGATCGTGATGTACCGGTATGCGAAGCGGTTTTATAAGAAGATTATTACCTCGCCGGAATTTCTTGGAATCGGAGACGGCGGGACACTGAGATAACCGTACTGGCGGTCTGCGGCTTTCCTGGTGCGGCATTCGGAAGAACGCAGGTCAGGGAACTGGTCCGGAAAAGCCGAATAATCGCCACATTTTCAATTGAATTTTTGCAAGACGTATGTGTATTTTTATGCTATACTGAAAATACGCAGATAACGTCCATAGAGTCCCGGGATGAAGCTGTGACAGAAATACAGTTATCCCGGGATCTTTTTTATAGCTGGTCGACGGTTTCGGAAGTACAGCGCTGCCTGGTACCGGCAGCTACATCCGGCATCAGGTCTGTCAGCTTGTAAGATAAGAATTTTAATGTACAACTTTTAAAGGGGGATTTCCATGAGACAAAAGAAACGGGCGGCGGCGGTTCTTTTAAGTGCCGTCATGGCTTTTTCCGCGGTAAGTCCGGCGGTTCCGGTATGGGCGGCTTCCTGGCAGAAGAACGCGTCCGGCTCCTATATTGGAAGTGATGGTTCCGTGCTTACCGGTATCCTGTCCCGGGGCATCGATGTTTCCCAGTGGCAGCAGAATATCAACTGGTCCGCGGTCGCCGATGATGATATCCAGTTCGCGATGATCGGAACGCGGTACAACAATGCGGTGGATCCGTATTTTGATACGAATGTGCGTGGGGCAGCGGCGGCGGGACTCCGCGTCGGTGTTTACCTTTATTCCTACGCGACGACTACAGCGATGGCGGAATCCGACGCGGATTTTGTCCTGAATCTCATCAAGGATTATCCAATCTCCTACCCGGTGGTCCTCGATGTGGAAGCGCAGGAAATGAACGGGCTGACGCCGTCCCAGATCGCGGATATCATAAACGCGTTCTGTAAGAAGGTTGAGACGGCCGGATATTATCCGATGGTGTATACCAACGACTACTGGATCAGCAATAAGATCGATATGACGAAGGTCCACTATGATGTCTGGATTGCCCGTTATAACTCGAAGCCGACTTATCAGGGTGCTGCCCTCTGGCAGGCATCAAATCAGGGTACTGTAAACGGCATCAACGGAAATGTGGATATCAACTTTACCTTTAAGGATCTGAGCAGCAAGCTTCCGGCGAACCGCTGGCGTCTCATCGGGGACAAGTGGTACTATTACAAAAACTATGTAAAGCAGACCGGTTGGATCAACGATGGCCAGAGCTGGTATTATCTGAACGCGGACGGAACCCAGTTTAAGGGCTGGCTGCTCCTTGACAACCAGTATTATTATCTTCTCCCGACTACCGGTCAGATGAAGACCGGCTGGCTGAAGGCGGAGGATGCGTGGTATTACTTAAACTCCGACGGCACGATGGCGAAGGACTGGATCCAGGTCGACGGAACGTACTATTATCTGTTGAACGGCGCGATGGTGACCGGTTGGCTGCGGATCGGAAACGATTATTACTATATGCGCGGCAACGGCTCTATGGTGACCGGTTGGCGGAAGATGGACGGGAAGTATTACTACTTTAACGGCAGCGGAAAGCTTGTCCGTGGATGGGCGGATATCGATGGAAAGCGGTATTTCCTCCAGCAGGACGGGACTATGGTGACCGGATGGCAGACGATCGACGGACTGCTGTACTACTTTGATGCCAGCGGCGCGATGGCGGCCGGGTGGACGAAGCTTGACGGTTACTGGTATTACTTCAATAACGAAGGAAAGCTGATGACCGGATGGATGCAGCTTGACGGAAAGTTCTACTATCTCCACACCGACGGGCGGATGGTCATCGGATGGCAGAGTGACGGAACGAACAAGTATTATATGGACACCGTGTCCGGTGTGATGGCGGTGGGCTGGAAGCAGATCGATAAGAGCTGGTATTATTTCAATCAGGCCGGACATATGATCACGGGCTGGCTGAATGACGGCGGAAAATATTATTATCTGAATCCGGCAGATGGAAAGATGATCGCCAACGGATCGTTTGTTGTAAATAATGTAAACTATACCTTCAATCAGAGCGGTGTGTGCCTGAGCGAGACATCCGCGATCGACGGTGGTTCCGCGGGAAGTGTTTATACGCCGGGAACGGGCGGAACTGTGGCGAACGGAAATTATATGGGTACTCCGGCGGCGGGGAATGCGCAGAATGGGATTACTACGGGTAATAGCGGAAGCGGAAATGCTGCGGCTGGATCTGCGCCGGGCGGTTCGACGACCACTGCGACCGGAGCCACGACTGCCGGATCTTCCCAGACGAATACGGGTATGTCGGCTGGGAATTACCAGACAGGCGGACCGGGAACTTCCAACTCCAGTTCTGGCTCTGCATCGACTACAGCCCCGAACGGCAATACAACCGGCAGCAACAACCATTATACAAACACCGGAAGCATGACCGGGCCGGGAAGTGCCAATACAAACTATAACTATAGTTCCGGTTCTTCCGGTACGGCCACTCCGGGAAGTTCAGGTTCTTCCTCCTCATCATCGAATCTGACTGAATATCAGACGGGTGGGCCGAAGTAATTTAAATCACAGCTTATTAGTTTAGGGCTTAAGGGATCATATACTGGCATTCGAGTCAATATATGATCCTTTTTGTTTCTATGTACCCAGCAGCTACTTTGGGCAGGTTCCATAGATATCTTTTCCCGTCTCCGATTTATTGCATATATGATACTATCAAATTTCCAGTTAGTCTTTCATTGACTTTTAAAATTATGAACGTTATAATGTAGGTATCAATTGATACCCATATGGATTGGAGGACAACTGACTTGGCTGAAACTACTGCAGCAAGAATCGAAAGTGAATTAGATGTAAAATCGTAACTGTTCAGTAGGTCTGCGCACTTGCTGCGCTGACCGTAAGAAAACATAGGCTGGAGGGCAAAAATCCCATCAGCGAAGCTGATCTGGAATGGATTTTTGCGTGTAACTATGAAGGTACTGAATAGTTACGTAAAATCTTATATTCAGAACTTAAGATTTGCCCTCACCCATGGGGCAAAAATCAATTTTCAGGAAAAACGTCTTGTAGATGAGAATCGTCCCGAGAAATATACCAATCAATATACTGTTCGTACCTTATTTCCAGACGAAAATCCTGTCGACGCATTAAAAAGAGAACTTTTAGCACTATCTTCCGAAAATTATATGCGGACAGTAAAAGATCTGCGTTTTCCAAAAAGAAGTGAAATGCGTGAATTTGGCAAAGTATATAATAGCCATGATGATGTATATATTAAAATACGAGTTGAACTTCTGGGAATATACGGTGAAACCACAACCTTTATAATGTCATTCCATTTTGCCGAACGGGCATTTACACCTGATATGTTCCCCTACAATAAAAAACAGGAGGTGTTTTCATGAACATGAAGATCATTAATTCCGAAGAACATTTATGTACATGCTGTATGGAAAAGCATGAAGTGAAAACCGTTCTTGTTCGTGAACAGGCAACTTTCAAAAATATAAAAATCACTTATGATGCTGTTTATTTCTATTGTGATACAGCCGAAGAATTGTATATGGATGAAAAGCTGCTTCAGGAGAATGATATCCGCCTGAAAGATGCATATCGCGAAGCAGAAAACCTTTTAACCTCTTCTGAAATCATCGCTATTCGGGCAAAATATGGAATCAGCCAGATTGATTTATGCACGCTTCTCGGATGGGGTGCTAAGACAATTACCCGTTATGAAAGCCACCAGGTACAGGATCGGGCGCATGATACAATTTTAAAAAAACTGGATCAAGACCCCGAATGGTTTTTATCCCTTTTAGCAGATGCTAAACAACATTTAGTGGCAGATGCATATCAAAGATATTTTTCAGCCGCAACCGCTTTATATGAAAAAGATCAGGATCTCTATTTGAGAAAGGCAATTGAAGCGGACTATGCTATGTTCCAGGGGAACCAGCTTTTTCAAGGAAATACTGCGCTTTCTTTAGATAAAGTTGTAGATGTTATTCGCTATTTTGCTGCTTCTGATAAAATCACAAATCTTTATAAGGTGAAACTCATGAAATTAATGTGGTATGCCGACGCATTGTCATATAAGCTTCGGAATACCGCAATCACTGGACTAGTCTATCGGGCGCTGCCCATGGGTGCTGTCCCTGTAGCTCATAATTCTATTATAGATTTAAAAGATGTTCCTTGCGAGGAAGTTGATATGGGAGAAACCACTGCATATCACTTTTCTTTAGATGGAAATCACACTTTTCCCTCGCTTACAAATGAAGATAAACAAATTCTGGATATGGTAATCCAAAAGCTTGGGCACATGAGCAAAAATGAAATTATTAACTTTATGCATAAAGAGCAGTCCTATACCCAAACTGCACCACGGGACGTAATTTCCTTCAAATATGCCCAAAGTTTACAGATTTAAAACACGCCGCCCCGCAGGATCTTCTCCCGCAGGGCGGCGCTTTTATTCTCATACTATGTATTCTTATCTATTCTTTCTTACACCTCAAAGATCATATCCCCATAGCTCGGAATCGGCCAGTATTCTTTGTCTACGATCATTTCCAGCTGATCTGCCGGGTCACGCAGAGCCTGCATCGCCGGGATGATCTCGTCGTAGCAGAAGTGGGCGCGTTTTTCCATGCTGTCGATGTGCTGATACTCTTCTACGAGATCCTCGAGCTTCGCGCGGGCAACCTTCATGTCGGAGAGGAGGTCGGAAACTTCGATGAGGAGTTCTGTCTGAACGCTGTTATCAGCTTCCGGGCATGCAGCCTTCACGGCGCTTAAGGACTGGGCGAGGACGGTTGTGTAGCGGACAACAGCCGGGATCAGCTGCTTTCCTGCGATATTGATCATCGCCTTCGCCTCGATATTTACGGATTTCGCGTAGGACTCATACTCGATCTCCGCTCTTGCCACCAGCTCTTCCTTCGTGTATACACCAAAGTCACCGAACAGCTTGAACGCTTTCTCGGTAACGAGGGACGGGATCGCGTCTACCATACACTTTAAGTTCGGGAGTCCACGGCGCTCTGCCTCTTCTACCCATGCCTCGCTGTAACCGTTGCCGTTGAAGATGATGCGGCGGTGATCAGCGAGAAGCTTCTTGATCATATCATGGACAGCGAGATCGAAATCAGCTGCCTTTTCAAGCTCGTCAGCCGCCTCCTTGAATGCCTCAGCGACGATGGTATTTAATACAACGTTTGCGGAGGAAACAGAGTCGGAGGAGCCGACCATACGGAACTCGAACTTATTTCCTGTAAATGCGAACGGTGATGTACGGTTTCTGTCAGTTGCGTCCTTATCGAAGTCCGGAAGCGTGGTAACACCGGTCTTTAAGGTACCGCCTGTCTTGGAGTGGGTCGCGGAACCTGTGGAGATCAGCTGGTCGATCACGTCCTCAAGCTGCTCACCGACGAAGATGGAGATGATCGCAGGCGGTGCCTCCTGGGCACCAAGGCGGAAGTCATTTCCCGGAACAGCCGCAGACTGGCGGAGCAGGTCCGCATGGCAGTCAACTGCTTTCATAATGCAGGCAAGAACCAGAAGGAACTGGATATTCTCATGCGGTGTTACACCCGGATCCAGCATATTGATGCCGGTGTCAGAAGCCAGAGACCAGTTGTTATGTTTACCGGAACCGTTGACACCCTGGAACGGTTTCTCGTGGAGCAGGCATGCCATACCGTGACGGTTTGCGACCTTTTTCATTGTCTCCATAACGATCTGGTTGTGGTCAACGGCAAGGTTTGCCTTTGTGTAGATCGTTGCCAGCTCGTGCTGTGCCGGAGCAACCTCGTTGTGCTGGGTCTTTGCGGTAACGCCCAGCTTCCAGAGCTCTTCATTTAACTCTTTCATATAGGAACCGATCCGCTCGCGGATAACGCCGTAGTAGTGGTCATCCATCTCCTGTCCCTTCGGCGGCATCGCGCCGAATAAGGTACGTCCGGTGTAGATCAGGTCTTTTCTCTTTAAATATTTGTCGCGATCGATCAGGAAATACTCCTGCTCCGGTCCTACGGACGGAGTGACACGCTTTACTTCTGTGTGTCCGAAGAGGTGGAAGATTCTTGTCGCCTCTTTGTCGATGGCCTGCATAGAACGGAGAAGCGGGGTCTTTTTATCGAGGGCTTCGCCTCTGTAGGAGCAGAACGCGGTCGGGATACAGAGTGTTACGCCAGTTGCGTCTTTCTTTAAGAACGCCGGGGAAGTGCAGTCCCAGGCAGTATATCCGCGGGCCTCGAAGGTCGCGCGCAGGCCGCCGGACGGGAAAGAAGAACCGTCGGTCTCACCTTTGATCAGCTCTTTTCCTGAGAGATCCATTAAGACTTTGCCCTGGGAATCGAAGTTTCCGATAAAGGAGTCATGTTTCTCGGCAGTTACACCTGTAAGTGGCTGGAACCAGTGGGTATAATGGGTCGCGCCGTTGTCGACTGCCCAGTCTTTCATCGCGTGGGCAACCACGTCCGCGATCGTCGGGTCCAGCTCACTGCCATCCTCGATGGTCTGCTTTAATTTCTTGTAGACGCTTTTCGGAAGGCGTTCCTTCATCACGGAGTCGTTAAAGACATTCTCTCCGAAGATTGCCTCCACATTGATAGTTTCGCTCATAGTTTTCCTCCTCAATTCTGTATAATCTGCCCGTTATGGCATGGGGTGAAATCGTACTTAAAAAATATGAGAATTACCTGTAAATATTCAGCCTGTTCCAATCATGGTCTGCCAGGGTATTTCGGCTGAATTCCAATTTTAGCTTGAAAAAATGTTCTCCCTGATACGAGGGAGAACATTTTTAACTGCATGATAATGCAAGCTAAACGGCTTAGTCAGCTTTGCCGACAGAACCGAATAACTCCATTTTTGTCTTTACGGTCGCTTTGATTGCTTCTGCACCCGGTGCAAGAAGCTTTCTCGGGTCGAATCCCTTTCCTTCAAGGTCTTTTCCTGCTTCGATGTACTTTCTTGTAGCGTCTGCGAACGCGAGCTGGCACTCGGTATTAACGTTGATCTTTGCAACACCGAGGGAGATCGCTTTCTTGATCATATCTTCCGGAATTCCAGTACCGCCGTGAAGAACGAGCGGCATATCGCCAACCTTTTCTTTTACGGCTGCAAGTGTCTCAAAGCTTAAGCCCTTCCAGTTTGCCGGATATTTTCCGTGGATGTTGCCGATACCTGCTGCTAACATATCAACGCCGAGGTCAGCGATCATCTTGCACTCGTTCGGGTCTGCACACTCGCCCATACCGATAACGCCATCTTCCTCGCCGCCGATCGCTCCAACCTCTGCCTCGAGGGACATTCCCTTTTCCCGGCAGATACGGATCAGTTCTTTTGTCTTCTCAACGTTCTCTTCGATCGGGTAGTGAGAACCGTCGAACATGATGGAGGAGAATCCAGCATCGATGCACTTTAAGCATCCCTCGTAAGTACCATGGTCTAAGTGAAGAGCTACCGGAACAGTGATCTTCATCTCTTCCAGCATACCGTTTACCATACCTACTACGGTCTTAAAGCCTGTCATGTATTTTCCTGCGCCCTCTGAAACACCCAGGATAACCGGGGATCTCAGTTCCTCTGCTGTCTGCAGGATCGCTTTTGTCCACTCAAGGTTGTTGATGTTGAAATGTCCTACTGCGTACTTGCCGTCTCTTGCTTTCTCAAGCATTTCTTTCGCTGTTACTAACATATAGGCCTCCATTTGAATCGTTATTTTGACAGAACAGCCTGTCCCGCCGGATCTGCCGTCTGTTTCCATTTATATGCGGAACAGACACCATCTATTCCCAACAGGTACTGTTGTCATGATAATTTTATTATAACCGATTTACCCTACTTTGAAAAGGTTTGTTTCACAGTTTCTTCCATTTCCTCCGGCTTGCACTGGCGGTTGTGGAGGGTCTTCGCATCGCGGATCTCCTCGATCGCCTGCGGGATCTTCACACCGGAAATACGTTCCATCTCGTCGATCAGGGCGAACTCATCGGCATCTTCCTTCTTTCCGAGAACTGCCTCCATAACACTTCTGGAGAACTTGTACGGGCTTGCTGTGGACGCGATCACAGTCTTTGTCATGTCACCGGTCTTTTTCTTATACTGTTCGTAAACGGCTGCGGCGACACCTGTATGGGTGTCGATCAGATATCCGGTATCGTCGAATACTTTCCGGATCTCCTTCGCATTCTCTTCCATATCCGCATAGCCTGCACAGAAGTCCTTCATGAATTCCTTCATGTCCTCGGTGATCTCGTATTTTCCGTTTGCGGAGAGCTGCTCCATCATCGCCTTTGTCTTTGCGGCATCCCTTCCACAGCTTAAGTAGAGCAGACGCTCTAAGTTGCTGGAAACGAGGATGTCCATGGACGGGGATGTGGTCAGGATAAACTCACGGTTCTTATCGTATGTGCCTGTCCGGAAGAAGTCATACAGGACCTTATTGTCGTTGGAGGCGCAAATCAGCTTGCCGAACGGTACGCCCATCTGTTTCGCAAAGTATGCCGCCAGAATATTTCCGAAGTTTCCGGTCGGAACTACAACATTGACCTTCTCGCCGTTTGCGATCTCACCGTTTGCGAGAAGCTTCGCGTAGGCGTATACATAGTAAACGACCTGCGGAACAAGGCGGCCGATGTTGATGGAGTTCGCGGAGGAAAGCTGGAATCCCATACGATCCAGTTCTTTCGCGAATTCTTTATCACCAAAGATCTTCTTTACGCCTGTCTGGGCATCATCAAAGTTTCCTTCGATTCCGACTACAGATGTGTTTGCGCCCTTCTGGGTCAACATCTGAAGCTCCTGAACACGGCTTACGCCGTTCTTCGGATAGAAGACGATGATCCTTGTTCCCGGAACATCGGCAAATCCGGCCATAGCTGCCTTTCCGGTATCTCCGGATGTGGCGGTCAGGATCACGATCTCGTTCTTTGCATGGTTCTTCTTTGCAGCCGTTGTCATAAGGTACGGCAAAATGGAAAGCGCCATGTCCTTGAAAGCGATCGTCTTTCCGTGGAACAGCTCCAGGAAATACATGCCGTCCGCTTTTGCTAACGGTGCGATTTCCTCTGTGTCGAATTTCTCGTCATATGCGTGGGAAATACAGTATTTCAGCTCTTCTTCCGTGTAATCGGTCAGGAACTGCTTCATAACTGCGTATGCTGTCTCCTGATATGTCATTCCGGCAAGCTCGTCCATTGTCACATCCAATGTCGGGATGCGCTCCGGAACGTAGAGGCCGCCATCATTTGCAAGTCCTTTTAAAACCGCCTGGGATGCTGTCACGCCAGTCTCCCCGCCACGGGTACTTCCATATAATAATTCTGCCATCGTTTTCCTTCCTCTCTCTTTAAACAGGTACAGTGGTAAACTTTAGGGCAAGTGTAGCATAAATTTTGGGGGGTTGCAAGATAAAAGTGTCATGGCTGGTGTAGTATGTCATTACATCATCAAATGGTTAGACAGTAAATTCAAATGGTAACTAGCCTGTAGATGCTCAACTACATAAAACGAGAAGAAACCCCTCAGAGATAGCCGCTCTGAGGGGTTTCGTTTTGAACATTTGGATTACGTCTCTTATGTTCTTTCCTTTACATTATAGCATATGAGAGAATCGTTTTCAATATACCTCGATATACAATCTACGCCGCCGCTGCTTTTTTCTTCTGCATCATCTGCAGTGCCGCGGAGACACCAACAAGGACGATACCGACAAGGTCTGTCACGGTTCCCGGAATGATCAGGCAGAGACCTCCGACGATGGATAAAAGCCTCTCGATCACATTCAGGTTTGCGAACATATAGCCTTCAAGACCGGCTGCAACGCCAAACAGACCGATCAGGGATGTTACGATGATCGTTACAACACCGAGAACGCCTGTATCGATAAATAACATTGCCGGGTTAAACGCGAAGATATACGGTACGATGAACGCTGCGATCGCAAGACGGGATGCGTTTAACGCGGTCTTCATCGGGTTGGATTTCGCGATCGCGGATCCTGCGTAAGCTGCAAGAGCAACCGGCGGTGTGATATCTGCTACGATACCGAAGTAGAATACGAACATGTTGGCAGCGATCTTGTTGATTCCCATGCCGTTTACAAGGATCGGTGCACATGTGGTAGCCATAATGATGTAGTTTGCAGTTGTCGGAACGCCCATACCAAGAACGATACAGGTTAACATAGTAAGGAACAGGGCTACGATCACGCGGTCACCGGCAACGCCGACGATTGCGGAGATCAGAAGCTGTCCAAGACCGGTCATTGTTACGACACCGGCGATGATTCCGGCAACGCCGCAGGCAACAGCTACGGAAAGTGTATTCTTACCGCCTGCCTCCAACGCGTTGATGAATCTTGTCGGGTTCATTCTTGTTTCTTTATTCGGCATGCTGACAAGGATTGCAAGAGCGGTAGCGATGATCGCTGCACGGGACATCGTGTAGCCCATCATAACCATTGCAACAAGGGCAACTAACGGAATAAGAAGATAACCCTGGCGGACAAATAACGGTCCGAATTTCGGAAGCTCATCCTTCGGGATACCCTTTAAGCCAAGTCTCTTTGCCTCAAGATGTACGGTAATGAAGATACCTGTGAAGTAGAGGAGTGCCGGGAAGATCGCTCTCATCGCGATCTCGCCGTACTGAACGCCTACCATCTCAGCCATTAAGAATGCGGCGGCGCCCATGATCGGCGGCATGATCTGTCCACCTGTGGAGGAAGCTGCCTCAACGGCACCTGCGAATTCGCCCTGATAACCGGTCTTCTTCATTAACGGGATCGTTACGGAACCGGTCGTTACTGTATTACCAACGGAGCTTCCGGATACCATACCGCAGAGAGCAGAGGAGATAACCGCTACCTTTGCCGGTCCGCCTGTGGAAGCGCCTGCCAGAGAGTTTGCCAGCTGGATAAAGAATTCAGAAATACCGGTCGCCTCAAGGAAAGCGCCGAACAGGATAAACAGTGCGATATACGTGGAGCAAACACCGATCGGAGTACCGATAACACCACTTGTCGTATAGAACAGGTTGTAAACGATGGACTTTAAGACTACCGCGAAGGCTCTGCCCTGTCCAAGTCCGTTATAAAACGCATAACCCACAAAGAATGTTGCCACACAGAGGATCGGAATACCTACAACGCGGCGGCATGTTTCTGCTAAGATCAGGATACCGATCACGCCAACGATAACCTCTGTCTGGCTGATTCGTGTCGCGTGGCCGATAATTGTTTTAAAGTTAAATACGAAATAGAAGTAAGCACCAGCTCCGAGTACCATAAGGATAATATCGTAAATCGGAACGGAATTCTTTTTTGAGCTTCCCTTTTTCATCGGATATACCAGGAATGAAAGGATAATTACGAAACCTACAAACAGGGAACGTCTTACACGTTCATCCCAGTTTGCAAACAGGTTCATATAGAGCATTAAAACTGAAAACGCTGCCAGAAGGAAACGAATGACCTGCTTCGGGGTGCCTTCCCAGATTCGGGTATTCGATTCACGGTCGTACTTTTTCATGATGGCTTCGACGTCTTCGGCGGTACCGGTCTCCACATCAGCCACCGGAGATGTGTTGACTTTCATGTTGTCTTTCTCTGCCATACCAATCCCTCCTTTATATTTCGTTTCCGGCGCTGCCCCTGTATACCCCCTATACAAACAGGCGCCGGATATGTCCGAAACTCTTTTAACGCTTAGAATCCTTTATGTTCACAGGAGAACTCTACTTTACTGTTTCGTCCGCAGAGATCCCTCAAACTGATTTCTTTTCCGTGAAGTGCGAGTGTGTGGTCGGAGACCGTACCCACAATATATGAGAGATACGGCATTTCCTTGTCAAACCCGGAAACAACCATCTCCCCGTTTTCATCATACGTAAGCGTCTGCCCATCCTCGATCTCTGTCTGCACGCCCGCGCCGAAATTATTGTAGATCGTGCGGATCACGTAGATCTTGTGGTCGCGGATCTCGTAAACGTCCGTCAACGGATACTTATTTACCGAGTGGATGAACGTTACAGAAAACTCATCCCCCTCTTTTACCCGGAAGCGGGCATATTCTGCGTTTGTGTCTCCGTTCCTCAGGACCAGATAGTCTCCGCTTCGTAAGGTATAGGCAAGAGTGGCAGCAATAATTGCCGTGATTATTGCTGCCACTGTAAAGAATCTTACTTTCCTGTTTTTCAAGGTAATTACTTGATTGCTCCTACTTCCTTGAAGTACTTCTCAGCACCCGGATGGAACGGAACAGAAATACCGGAAACCGCATATTCGAGATCAAGTTCTTCGCCCTTTGCATGTGTGGAAGCGATCTCATCTTTGTTATCGAAAATAGCCTTTGTGAGGTTATAAACTGTTTCTTCGGAGAGCTTCGGGGATGCGATCAGAGTAGCTTTGATAGCAACTGTCTGAACATCATCGTCAACGCCCTTATAGGAGCCGCCCGGGATTGCGTATGTTGTGTAGAACGGATGTGCATCCGCAAGCTTCTTCGCATGCTCGTCATCGATCTCAAGAAGGTTGATCGCATTTGTTGTAGCGAGCTCTACGATCGCTGTTGTCGGTGCGCCTGCTGTACAGAAGAAAGCATCGATCTTGCCGTCTTTTAACGCATCTGCGGAATCACCGAATCCGAGGTTGTTGACCTGGATATCATCGAAGGAGATGTCATAAGCCTCGAGGATCTGACGTGCGTTGAACTCAACACCGGAGCCTGCGTCACCAACGGATACTCTCTTGCCCTTTAAGTCAGCGACAGATTTGATATCGCCGGAGGATACGATCTGGCAAACCTCAGCGTAAAGGGCTGCAACTGTTGTGAAATCTTTTGCTGCGCCTTCTTCTGCGAAGAGGTCAGTTCCGTTGTAAGCATAGTCCATAACGTCGTTCTGTACGATCGCGAGGTCTGCTTCACCGTCGTTTACAAGGTAGATATTTGCTTTGGAAGCACCGGTAGACTGAACGTTAATGTTCACTCCGATGTCTTTGCTGTTTAATACATTCGCGATTACACCACCGAATGCGTAATATGTACCGGTGGTTCCGCCAGTACCCATTGTTAACTTCTGGGCATCACCACTCGGGGCTGCTGCGGCGGCTGCTGTTGTTTCAGCTGCTGCAGTAGTGTCAGCTGCGGCGGCGGCTGTGGTCTCTGCCGGTTTGCTGCCGCCGGAACAAGCGGTCAGTACCATTGCACAGGATAATGCGAGTGCCATTGCTGCGGAAAATCTCTTTCTCATATCTTTCTACCTCCTTTTTCTGTTCCTTTGCACAACGTTTCAGCAAAGGAAGCTTACGAACATATTATACATCTCTATTGTTACTTTTGCAACAAATATTAGTAATTTTTGTAAACGTCTGAAATCTTTCAGCTATTCTTTGTTTTCTCATAATTGCGGCTGTTTACTTCCATAATTTAAAGTTTTGATGCGCAATTGCTTGAAATTTGAAAATTGTATCAGCGATTTTGTGTCCCTTTTATCAGTATATGCGTCATCTTTTCGCTAAATTCCCGGATCCTGTCCTCAATTCCCGGAAGTTTCATGGCAGCACCGGCGTTGTTGGCCGTCTCCATCATGCAGAAATTCCCCGGGAGGTAAAAGGTCTTGTTCATGTTCAGAGCCGTGACGAGCTGTCCGGCAAGAAGATCGCTCCCGGAATAGCCTGACACGATGATCGCAAACAGCGCTTTATCGTAAAATCTCGTGGTCCGGAACAGGGCCGTCAGCCGGTTGATGAACGCTGTCATGTTGGCGGACAGGGCATCATTGTAGTTTGGACATAGGAGCAGGATCGCGTCAGCCCATTTAACAGCCGGATAGATGTTCTCCACCATGGCGCCGCCGTAGAAGCATTTTCCCTGCTCGCCGAAGTGCAGGCACATCTGGTACGGACATCCGGAACAATCTACAAGAGTACCGTTTCGCAGGTTGATCTCCTGGATCCTGATCCGGTCATCCAGATGCTCTTTCACTTTCTGCCAGATCGCCAGCGTGTTGGAGGTCCGGTGGTTTGAGGCGTGGAGGACCAGAAGGTGCGATTCTTCTTTCGGCTGCCATGTTTCTTCCAGAATTTGATGTACCAGGATCTCAGCGCTCTTTTTGTAGGCACCGAACCGGTCCGTGTTCATATTGGCGGCCTGGATCAGGTAGTTGTCGAGGGAGGCGGTTCCTTCCACCAGCGGGCGGCCGACAAAGGCACATCCGGCGCGGTTTGCCGCCACCGCAAGCTCTCTTGCCGTCGCTTTCGTGTAGAATTCGCTCTCCGCGTCGATGATCATGCCAGCGGTCGCCCCCGCGAGGACCTGGTCACCGCCCCGCAGCCAGGCGAGAACTTCGTAGTAACCGCGGTTGATGCCATTTCTCCCAAGTGGAACTGCAAACAGGAGTCTGCGTCCACGATATTTGAAGGGATCCTGCTCCAAAATTTCCATGTCTTCCACGATCTCGGCAGCGATCCCGTCAAGCGCCGCCCTCAAAACCTCGTCCATACGCGACCGTTCTTTCTCCGGACCGCGTTTTTGCGGATATAGAACTAACAATCTGTCACTCTCCATGATGTATCACTCTCCCTGATAAATCTGCTTCACTCAATATACATGATCACTGATATTTTTATAACAACGGCTTTCCATCCTCAACACGGCACGTATAAAAATCCCGGCAGTTCTCCCCGACACACGGGAAACCTGCCGGGACAAATCAGATCAGCATTTTTCTATATTCCAGCCTTCGCCGCAGAAACAACCTCTACACGATCTTCGCAAGATTTTCAGCCGCGAACACGATCCTCTCATACAAAGCATCCGGCAGCGCCAGTGCCTCCGTCTCGAGGCCATGTTCTGTATAGCGGTTCTTCACGCCCATGTAAACGCCACCAAGGAACACGGAACCGCAGTGCCACTGCTTTCTGAGCGTCATCAGGATCGAGATCGCGCCGGATGAGAACGCCGGGGCAACGAACGGTTTGTAGCCGATGGCGCGCATGTGGAGGTTCGCGGTGACGGTGAGGTTTGTCAGTTCTTTTGAGAGCTCATCGTTGTAGTTTTCGATGGAATCCGCGATAACGAGATCCTGTCCGTGCGGTCCGAAGGAACGGCCTTCCGTCAAAAACTGCTTAAACCTCGGATCACGTTTTGCATAATATGCAGCTCTCGCATTCATAACACCGAGGCCGAATCCCTGTATCTGCTCCGGGAGAAGTCCCATCCAGTCGTACTCTCCTGCCTCATTCTTGTTGCTCTCAAGGAACGCAGTCTTCGCAAGCGGGTCCACCGGATCGGAGACGGCGCAGAATAAGCCCTTAAAGTTCTTTTCTCTCGCCATCTTCGCGTAATGTCCGATGATCTTTGAGTTGTTCTCGAACTGGTACATGCGGACATCCTTGACACCGGAACCGACCGGCGGAATTCCCTTGGAGGCCACGAATACGAACACATCACAGTCAAAGAGGTGATCCCGGTCCACAACGTCCACCTCTGGCATCGCGTCGTAGTCCCACGGATAGGCGATCTGGTTCTCCTCAAACTCCCAGCGGGCAGTCACCTTGTCGGAGATATCACAGATTCCGATGGAGGAGATCACATCTCCGCCGAGAAGGTGCAGCCCCGTCAAGAGCATGCTGCCCACATCGCCGATCGCCAGAACATGGACACGCTTTTTGCCCTCTTTCGGCTCATATGCCAGGATCTCCTCAAATTTCGGGTGGGACGCGTTTACCGCCCGAAGCGTTCCGGCATCGAGCTGCGCGAGGAGCTCCGCCGGGAGTTCCCTGATCTGTCCGTCGTATGCGGACGCATTTAATCTGTTTGTGTTTAACCAGCTGACATCCTCACACTCTGCGAAGAGCTCTGCCGGATGGTTTACGAGAAATGATGCGCGGCGGCTGCCCGGTTCTCCGGTAAAGAGCCAGGTGAGCGTTGTCCCTGCTGCCGGTTTCTCCGTTTTTTCATATGGCAGATCGCCGTGCGCGGACGCACAAAACATGTCTCCGATTTTATAATAGGTTACCATAATTTCATTCCCCCTGATTTCCATATTTTACTGCCATGCACCAAAGCCATTCAGGTCTGCCGACCTTACGGCTTTGATACACAGCCCACGATTATCGCAGATCTTCCTTTTAAGCCCTCAGCCTCTCGAAATTCCAGACGGCGTTCAGCATTTTATCCCTTGATCAGAAACTCTTTCATCCTCCACAGCGTCTCCAGATCATTCTCCAGATATACTGACGCCGCCAGGTTCTCATCGTACTCCATACAGCTTCCCTTATCCGGGCAGAGCGGCAGGATGACGGCCTCGGAGAGGCGTGAAAGGGTAAGGTTTTTCGCGTACATTTTCCGGTATTCCGCCTCAAGGACCTGGAAAAGATCCCTGGAATTCTCGATACAGCAGGCCGAGAACTCCACAAGCGCCTCCCGGCTGCAGCCGGAAAGTCTCGGCGTCGCGTAGGGCAGGATCATGTTGATGGACGGCTGAAGTCCCGCAACCTTCATCTCCTCACGGCGCACGGTATCGCCACCGATAAACGGATACAGTGTAGACTCCACGAACCACTGGCGCAGGTTCGGCATCGAGTAGATGCTCTCCACCGGCACCTTCAGGCACTGCATCAGGTCGCGGCCGTAGCCGGACAGGACGCCCACGACGACCTTCTTGATCGGGATCCCGTCTTCCCTGAGCTGCGGAACGAGCACCTGGAGCCGGTTCGCCGTGTGGACGAGGTCATCCACTAGGATCACCGGCCGGTCGAAGGACTTGATGGTCTCGATCTGGCTTTTTAACGGTGAGTAGTACGGGAACGGCTCGATCGTAAAGCTGTTCAGATCCGGCTCATAAACCTTATCGGTATGCAGCGTCTTCGTCACGGTATTCGGCACAACCTTTCCACGCAGGATCTTACCGAACGGAACGCACATGTTCTTTCCGAGTCTTCTCGGCACCAGCGGCTCTCTCGGAACATCGTTGAGCGCCGTGATCCGGTCCACAAGACGATGATACATGATGCCGGATGATAAGGACAGTACAAGATTTCCCGGATACAGCTTCGTCATAGCGATCTGAAGCTTTTTGTGGTTTTTCTCCACAGCATCCAGAACCGCCGGATTGCTGGCAAACGGCTCCTTGATCGTAGTATCCAGGTTATGCAGGAACATTAACGGCTCATGCATGTCGACCATGTAGATCGTCCGCTTGTCGTTCTCGTCCGCCATATGCGGACGGATAAAGCCCTGTCTCTCCAGCACGTACACGACCTCTTTCGTCGCTGTGCCGCGCTCCGCGACAAACAATGCGAAACTGTAGTTTTTCTCCAACTCTTTCGCCAGCACTTCAACGAGAAGCTGCTGCGGGGCATCGCGGATCACCCCGCTGTCCCCTGTGCCGTCCTCTCTCGCATAGATGCCTGTGATCAGAAGGATCTCCCGGCTGCTCTTTCCGCGAACCAGGTTTGCCAGCTCCATATCCTTTAAGACGCCGAACAGATCCTCGTTTCCGATCTCCCGGTAGCTCACAAAGCCCGCCGGGCGCTCACCTTCCACGGTATTTCTTAAGATCAGCAGGCGGTCATTCTCCACCTGGATCTTTGTCAGGATCGCCTGGGCGTCCGGATGTCCGTAGAGAACGGTGTTTCCAAGCTCGTCCAGTACCTCACGGTCCCTGCCCGCCGCGTTCTCGAAGGCGATAGCTTTCGCCCGTAAGATCGGCTTGAATTCCGGCTCGCGCAGGTACATGCCCTTGTGGTAAATGTATTCCTGGACTACCGGATCGATGAGGCTGGAAATATCGCGGTGGTTATCAATATTTTCACGGATCTTCGTGGAGCTGATATCCTCCAGCTCCTGCGGGAGCTCCAGCTGCACGACTTTTCCGGTGATCTGCTCGTAAACCTCCGTCGGATGTGCCTCACCAGGGCGCCGGAAGACGATGTGGTTGAAGGAATGGATGGAATTCTCCTCCGGATCCTTCTTGTAGGAGCTTGCGTTGTGGATCACGTCGGATCCCACAACGATATAGAGTTCTTCCGTCGGGAACATCTCCTTCAGCCTCCGCAGATCCGCCGGATTCGCGATATTTACCGGCGTGTTGTCCGGGAATAAATGGACATAAAACTCATCCGCAATGGACATGTTTACGGTCTGGCGGCGCACCAGATGCGGCTGGGTCTTCTTCGACCAGGAAAACTCATCAATGGCAAGAAATACGGTAAAGTCGAGCTCCTGGATCTTCTTGGCGATCTCCTTGTGGGATAAGGTAAACGGGTCAAAGGTTCCCGGGAAAAACGCGATCTTCTCCCGCGTACTGGTCTCCACCAGACCGCCGAACAGCTGGTAGCGGGAGATAAAGCGGTCGATATGGGACAACGTCGCCGCGCGGTAGTAGAGGCTCAGCTCGCCGCCCTTATTCTCATTTAACAGGAACAGGAGTTTCTTTGCGCAAAGGGAAAACATCCTGCTCTTGTCCCGCTCCGCAAGAATCTGGGAACCGAAAATATGCTGTCCTATGACAAGCAGTGCCTCCTGGCGGACCTGCTCCCGGTAGTTTGCAAGGCAGCTTAAGATCAGGCCGAGAAGCTTCATGCGCCGCTCCTCCGATACCTCCTCCGGCTCCTGGAAACGGACCGTATATCTCGAGTAGCATTCCAGAAGGACTCCCAGCGTATCAAGAGCAACGGAGACGATCCGCTCGTTTCCGTTCGCCAGCAGGATGTGCAGTCGCTCGATCATGTCATCAAGCTGTTCCGGCGGCAGCCATAAGGCGAACTCGCCGAGGTATTCCGGAATGTATTTGGAGAACTCGTACTCTCCCACTTCCAGTCCCTTTAAGAGTTCCACCGCGATCTCGTTTCTCTGGTCTGTTGCCAGCAAATGGGCAAGACGCAGGAGCGCGCGGCCCGCGTCATGGCGGACACCGACCTGCTCGCTGACCTTAATAAGGTTCGAAAAGTGCGCGCAGATGTGGAGCAGGTGATCCCTCTTTCCGTGATCGACCTGATCCGCAAGAAGCTTGATATTTACGGACTTCAAGATCCACGGGGTCGCGGATTTTAAGTTTTCAAGGAAGATATCGCTGACCACATCGTGTCCATAGAGAACTTCCCGCTGGGCAGTGGTGTCCAGGCGCAGGTTCGTATAGATCCGGTACTGTAAGAATAACAGCGTGATCGTCCTCGGATTGATCCGGTGTGCCGCGTCGCAGGCGATCTCGTAGCAGGCGCTTTCCGGCGGCACCGCCTGGGTCAGAACCTTTAAGACGCGGACGGCCGCGATCTGCACCTTCTCATCCGGGTCGTCCATATGGCTGATGGCAAAGCGGATCAGCTGCTCCAGACGGTCTCCTTTGCTGCAGAGGTCCAGCGGCAGGGAAAAAATGCAGTCCAGCAGGTAAAATACCGGGTCTCCCACCAGCCGGTGATGGCCGTCAAACCACTTCACGAACACGGTAAACAGCTCTTCCCGGACCTTCTCAGAGCTTCGCTCCATAGCGGATACCATGATAAATTTTAAGGAGTTCTGGATCCTGTGCTTCTGCTGGATCGTCAGGCGGTAGTCCGGACACACCAGCTGTCCAAGGTATTCCTCCCAGAGTGTCAGAGCCGTCTTGTCATCCGGGTCCGGCATGTTTTTCGGCAGCTCCTTCCGGTAACCGGCATTGAAATCTGCGAACATTTTTCCGATCAGTGCCGCCGCCTGTCTGCGGATATCGCCCTCACGGTTTAAGAGGAGCTCGTACAGGAAACTGATGGTCTGCTCTTTCTGGCGGTGGTTCAGGTGGATCGAATATTCGTTGAACATGTTTAAGTAGGCGCGGACATTCTTCCAGTCTTTTTCGCTCCGGGCCGCCTCCAGGATGTTTCCGAACTGGCGCTCGGTGCCGAGGCGGTGCATGACATCGATGTTGTGCTCGATTCCCCAGAACACGTAGGAACGGACGATCTGTTTTCCGGACTGCAGAACGATATCCACCGGTTTTTCTGCCGGGTCCGGATTCCCTGTGAGGTCCACATCCACGCCTTTGTAGCGCATGTAACGCTCAAATTCGTAAAGGCGGGAGTAAACGACGCGGTAGCGGTTCCGTTTTGCCTCATCCACATTGTCGAGTTTTGAGAGGATGACGTCAAAGGAATCTTTTAAGGTGTAGATCTTCGTGATCTCCCGGCCGTCCTCACCGCGCATCTGTTTTACACGGAAGTCGGCGTAGATCAGCACCAGGGACTCCACAGAGATATTGTCCAGCTCCAGGTCCCAGGTGGAGTGGTTCGCGGCGATGTGGCCGATTCCTTCCATGTGGTAGGCGGTGAACCACTGGTTCGTGTAGTAATAGTGAAGGTACGGGACCCGCTCGTTTGGCTTGCAGCCGAATTTTCCGAGGTCATGTCCCGCCGCCGCGCCGGATGCCAGCGCCAGATCGATGGGCACGCCTGCCTTATAAAGGCCCTGGGCCACCGCCATCGCAACGTAGTGGACGCCTGCGATGTGTCCCAGTGTCTCGAACGGGGTCGCCTCACGGTTTAAGCGCATCATTTCATATACATACTGGTCGCGGAATTCGCGGATAAAGTGGGCATACTCTCCTGCCCGCTCGAAATTCGCGTACTCTTCTTCGGTTAGAAGCTGAAAATCATCGTAGGGATCGAACGGCATGACTTTCCGTTCTTCGTCAAAGAAATACTGGAGTACGTTTAAGAAATAGAGCGCTGACGGCGCATAGGGAGCCGCGGACGCAGAGAAATCCCCATCAGGGTACAGAATGTGGGTCGAATATTTATAGGTGAAGGAGAGCCAGCCTTCTTCCGGTTCATTTGCGAGTTTTTCCATATCTTCGCGGCAGAATTCCAGGATTTCTGCGCAGGAAAAGCGTCTTGTCACCGGGAATGCTTTCCCGAATATTACTTCCCAGTGGTCTTTATTGAAGAGCTGCTGCATGCTGCGGCGGCTGAGACCGATCTTTTTTAAGAATTCTTTATCCGACAGACGGTTTCCAAGCTCTGTCACAAGGTGGCGGATGTGTCTGTTATACATGGAAATACCTCCGTTTCGTGGGGTTTTGAGGACGGATCGTACAGAAATTCCGGTCCTGCTGCCGTAGGGACTCCCGTGCCAAGCCGGGAATATGAGCAGCTTTGAAGAACAGTTTTCTGGCTGCCTTCAATTATAAGAACAGTATAAACACTTCTTAAGGTGTTTTCAAGGAATTTTCTTGCAGATTGTACGCAGTTAAATACTTGTGTTTTGGCGCTGAGATCAGCTGTTTTCAAGGAATTTGATTTCACGTATGGTCTGAGCAGTTTTAAAAAATTTTATCACTTCATACTTGACAGTGAATATCTCCAATGGTATTATATCAGTAACAATTATTATTATTGTTGTTATTTGGTGTTTAAAAATCCAGAAAGGAGGTTCACCATGAAAGCATTAAAATTCAGCCGCCAGCGCGAATCTATCCGGGAGTGCCTGAAAAACCGCAAGGATCATCCGACCGCAGATGCCGTCTATGTAACGATCAGCAAAGAATACCCGAAGATCAGCCTGGGAACTGTATACCGCAATTTAAAGCTTCTGGCGGATATGGGCGAGATCCAGCGTTTTTCCAGCGGAGACGGATCGGAGCATTTTGATTACAACACAGATCCGCATTATCACTTTGTGTGCAAGACTTGCGGAGCGATCATCGATATGCCTCTGGAACTGGTTCGTGACACTTCGGATCTTCTCACCGCTCCGTTTCCGGGACGGGTCGATTCCCACACTGTTTTCTTTTACGGCGAATGTGAGGACTGCCGGAAAAAGGAATACTAAAAAAATAAAAATTCTATTGACATTCAGAGTCAATTAGAATATAATATCAGTAACAGTTACTATTATTGATTCCAAAACACAATATTTTATAAATGAAAAGGAGAAAACGCTATGAAGAAATTTGTCTGTTCCGTATGTGGTTATGTATATGAGGGTGAGGCTGCTCCGGAGAAATGTCCGGTATGTAACGCACCGGCTTCCAAGTTCATTGAGCAGAGCGATGAAATGAGCTGGGCTTCTGAGCACGTAGTTGGTGTTGCTCAGGGCGTAAGCGAAGATATCCTTGAGGACTTAAGAGCAAACTTCAACGGTGAGTGCTCTGAGGTTGGTATGTACCTCGCTATGGCAAGAGTTGCCCACAGAGAAGGTTATCCGGAGATCGGTCTTTACTGGGAGAAGGCAGCTTACGAAGAGGCTGAGCACGCTGCTAAATTTGCAGAGCTCCTCGGCGAAGTTGTTACAGACAGCACAAAGAAGAACCTCGAGATGAGAGTTGAGGCTGAGAACGGTGCTACTGCCGGTAAGACAGACCTCGCTAAGAGAGCAAAGGCCGCTGGTCTTGATGCGATCCATGATACCGTTCACGAGATGGCAAGAGACGAGGCTAGACATGGCAAGGCATTTGCTGGTCTCTTAAAGAGATATTTTGGCTAATTTCTGAATAAAATAGTTAAAATTAAACTGGAGCGGCTTGTTTTTTCAGGCCGCTCCAGTTATAATGAAGACAGAAAGGTACTCGGATATACGTCCGATGCCCTCAGTGAATTAAGTAAAAAGAACTAGCATTTCACTTTGCCGGTGCGGATGCTAGTTCTTTTTGTCATTGTGCATGTCAATATATGATAATGCGGAAAATATAACTAGTAACAACGTCAGGATTTCCATTGTATTCATACGACATCACCCCCTTTACGATCAGAGGGCACCAGACATCAGAAACGCATCCTCGCAAATTTGCTCCATTACAATATGATTTTATCATAGAAATCGAAGTATGTCGATTGAACTATTTGGTCACTTTTACGCATGTTTTTCTTTAATTTAACGCATATTTTAAACTAGAGTAACTTGATAAAATGTGTTTTATTCGTTATGATATGTACAAGAGAGTAGCTTTTTACCGTGGGAAGTAGGATGCTAGTTCTTTTTGTCTCTATGGTTATCAATGCAATGTAAAAAGCAAGGCAGAGCTAAAATAAGTTCTTCCTTGCTTTTTACGTTCACTCTCTATTTCTCTACTAATTCCTTAACTTCCTCTAACGACATTCCATTCTCTCTCGCGATCTTTGCAATATCTTCGTACTCTAATTTTCCGCGGCACACACCGTATCCTTCGGAAACCTTCTCCCGGACCACACCGTACGGGGTCTCGTGTTCTTTCATGGTTCTTGTCAGGGTGTAGCGGCGACTGATGGACTCGCGAATGCCGAGTGTTGTTGTGTGCTTGAAGAGCAGGGAAACCATCTTCTTTTTGTCATTGCAGCGGCACATGCAGGTTAAAAGGATTCCCGGGCGGCTCTTCTTCATACCGATCGGGATCGTGTAGACCTCAAGGGCACCTGCGGCAAAGAGGATCTCCTGAACGAAGCCGAGGGCTTCCGGGGTCATATCGTCGAGATTACAGGAGAGCTCTGTCACTTCACTTCCATTCTCCTCTGTCTCGCCTAAGAGGACGCGCACGCAGTTTGCACGTTCAAAGTCTTTCTTTCCCATACCGTAGCCAATGGCAGCGGTCCGCATAACCGGCATTTCCTTAAATTCTGTCACAAAGTGCTTTAACAATGCCGCTCCGGTCGGGGTGCAGAGCTCACCTCTGATATCTCCGCTGTAAATTGGGAGTCCCTGTAAAATATATGCTGTCGCAGGTGCCGGTACCGGCAGGATCCCGTGGGCGCAGCGGACATTTCCGCTTCCGACATGGATCGGGGATGCGATCACCTTCTGTGGGGCGATCATGTGCATTAAAAGGCAGACTCCAGCGATATCCACGATCGCGTCGGCGGTGCCCACCTCGTGAAAGTGGATCTCCTCGACGTTCTTTCCGTGGACGTGGGACTCGGCCTCGGCGATCAGGCGGTAGACTGCCACGATGTCGTTCTTTACCTCTTCCGGGAGGTTTAAATGCTCGATGATATGGGAAATACCTGCCATGCTGGCGTGATGGTGGTGGGGGTGACCATGATCGTGGGTATGATCATGTCCGCAATTATGATCGTGGTCATGGGTGTGGGGGTGATTGAGATCGTTTTGATTCTCGTGGTTGTGATCAGCCTGTTTATCATATATACATTCGTGAACTGTCTGTTCTGCTGCTGACTCTGCCATTTCGTGGGCATGATGATGGGATTCGTGACTATGGTCATGGTGGGTATCTTCATGATCATGGTGGTGATCGTGAGCATGGCTATGCTGACTATCTTCATGGTTATGCTCCTGATGATGCTCGTGCTCATGCCCCTGCAGATCGACATCCACGCTCTCCTCTTCCTCCCCGTGGATCGTCACCTTCATATGTGTTCCTGTGATTCCGCACTTTACTGACGGTTCCGCCTCAATGGAGAGTCCCGGCAGGCCCATTTCGTTCATGGTCTTTAAAAATTTCTCTTTATCCGGGCAGATCTCGTAGAGAGATGCCATCAGCATATCTCCGGCAGCGCCCATTCCACAGTCAAAATATAATGTTTTCATATTGATTCCACCTCATTAAAAAAGTACAAATTATTTTCTTTCATTCCATTCGAATCAACAGCTTTATTCGACAATTCCGCCATATCATTTACGGATCGGACAGATCCGACAACGTTAACAGAAGTCTTATCCACGCATATGATTCATCATGCTCGCCATATACCCGGCTCCAAATCCATTGTCGATATTCACAACGCTGACACCGCTGGCGCAGGAATTCAGCATGGAGAGCAGGGCGGACACGCCGCCGAAGGACGCGCCGTATCCGATGCTGGTGGGCACCGCGATCACCGGGCAGTCGGCGAGACCGCCGATGACGCTGGCGAGAGCGCCTTCCATCCCCGCGATGGCGATAATTACACGGGCATCCATAATAGAATCCATGTGGGACAGCAGGCGGTGCAGGCCCGCAACCCCCACATCATAGAGGCGTTCCACCTGGTTTCCAAGTGCCTCTGCCGTAAGTGCCGCTTCCTCCGCAACCGGAATGTCACTGGTTCCGCCCGTCGCAACAACGATGGTTCCGACGCCGTCTTTTTCAGGGAATTTTCCGCAGATTGCTACTTTTGCGTCCTTAAAATATGTGTAGCCGCTTCCTTCCGGGTACTTTCCAGCGAGAAGTTTCTCTGTCTCCCGGCTCTTCTCATCATCCACGCGGGTGATCAGGATCGTCTCCTGTCCGCTTTTTTTCATCGCTTCTACGATTCCGGCGATCTGCTGCGGCGTTTTCCCCGCTCCGTAGATCACCTCCGCCGCTCCCTGACGCAGCTTCCGGTGGGTATCCAGCTTCGCGAATCCCAGGTCATCGTATCCTGCTGCCGTAAACGGCTCTTTCTTCAGTTCCAGGACAGCGTTATCCACAGACAGCTCGCCTGCCGCCACCTTTTTCAACATTTCGCGTATGTCTTCCATGTATAATAGAATTTCTCCTTTTTCCAAAAAGTTCTGCTGCTCATGTCCGCACCGGCGCAGCCGTCTTCCGCCATCTGAATTTTCGCGCAGATACAGCCGCTGAAAGCTTCCCTGGCTTCCAGGTGCACGGCAACAAAAAGCCATGAAAAGAGCAGCCCGTCATCCTGACCGGCTTCCTGCTCCCTTCATGGCAGCTATGCTGATCTTATCTTATTTTTGCGGCATGGCTCTTCCATGTCTATATCCTGTATCGCATACCGTCTGATTATTTATTCACCGACCGTATTTCTAAGCGTACCGATTCCTTCAATAATACACTCCACAGCATCCCCGGTCTCAAGGAATTTCGGCGGAACGAATCCCATGCCGACTCCTGCCGGCGTTCCTGTCGCGATGATCGTTCCTGCTTTTAAGGTCATGCCCTGTGTGAGTTCACAGATCACTTCCTCAATTCCATGGATAAAGAGCCCTGTATTAGAATTCTGGCGGAGTTCTCCGTTTACCTTTGACTGGATCTTTAACACCGGCGGAAACGCAGTGGAATCCACGGTCATGATACACGGACCGAGCGGTGTAAATCCATCCAGGCTCTTTCCGAAATACCACTGTTTATGTTCCGTCTGCACCTCTCTGGCGCTGACGTCGTTCATGATCGTGTAACCGAAAATATAATCTTTTACCTCTCCCGGCTTTACGTCCTTCGCGTCTTTCTTGATGATAACGGCAAGCTCTGCCTCATAATCCAGCTGGTTTGTCAGGTTTTTATGTGCCGGAATGATTCCGTCCGGATCATTTGTGCGATTTACGCGCTTGGAGAAATAAATTGCTTTCTCCGGCTTTGAGAATTCCTCTTTCTGGAATCTCGCAGACTCTTTCGCATGATCCATATAGTTGATTCCCAGGCAGATAATGTCCTGATCCGGCTCCGCGATCGGAGATACGACCTTGATCTCTTCCACCGGTGCCGCACCGGTCACATCTCCCGGCATCTTCTTTGAAATATAGTCCAGCATCTCCATCTCTGACGGTCCCGCTTCCCGGATCAGGTCCTTCATGGACCGATATTCCATTCCCGCTGCGGCAACTGGATAAACCCAGGTTTCATCCTCATTTAATACACCTAAAAAAGATCTTTTATCTACTTCATATGCCAGTAATTTCATAGCCACTCCTTATAGGATATGTTTCAGTTCAAAAATCCCGTTACCCATTATTATAGTACAAATCGGAATGTGAGACAAGAATAAATTGACAATTGAAGGGAGCAGATCTGCTGAACAGGTACTGACAATTTACAAATTCTATCTTGTAACCACACGGTCTCCCCTTTATAATAAAAGTTGGTACAGTCAGACGGCATCTGCCTCTGTATTGTACAGAATTTTCAGTTCGGAAAATTCCAACCTGTGTACAACAACAAACAGCAAAACTCACGAAAGGGTGTATCTGATTATGGAAAAGATCACAAGCTTCACTGTCAATCATCTGAAACTGATTCCCGGCGTTTACGTTTCCCGCAGGGATGTCGCCGGAGACAGCCATGTTACGACCTTCGATATCCGTATGACCCGTCCGAACTTTGAGCCGGTTATGAACACTGCAGAGGTCCATACGATCGAACATCTCGGCGCAACCTTCTTAAGAAACCACCGTATTTACAAAGATAAAGTGCTCTACTTCGGCCCGATGGGATGTCGCACCGGATTCTATCTGCTTCTCGCTGGCGATTATGAGTCTGCGGACATCATCCCGCTTCTCCAGGAGATGTTCCTCTTCATCCGTGACTACGAGGGCGAAGTTCCGGGTGCCGCTGCCCGCGACTGCGGAAACTACCTCGATATGAACCTCCCGATGGCAAAATATCTTGCCGGAAAGTTCTATGATGAGGTGCTTGAAGACATCCGCGACGAACAGCTTGTTTATCCGGAATAAATAGAGCAGACTGCAAACATGCCGGGTTCTGAGTGAATCCATTATTATATAAAATCCCTGTCACCCAGGTTGGCATATAATAGCGTTTTACAAACAGACTATTATTTGTCCTGGTGACAGGGATTTTTGCGTGTAACTATGAAGGTACTGAATCGTTACGAATTCTATTCTTTTCGTTCAGGTTCTTGCGATAACTTCTTTGCCTCTGCAGCGCCCGCTTTTTCAGTCTTTTCCATTTTCTCTTTTTTTCCTTTACTGTGCTTTGCTTCCTTCTCCCCGTCCGGATCCGCAAAGCTCTCGAGGATCATGATCCCCCGCGGCGGCACCGCCAGCATCATCTGGTTTTTCAACGTCTCACCAGTTCCGTCCGCCGGAATATCTTCCACATCCGGATCCGCGGTGCTGCAGATCACGCGCCATCTCGCGCCTTTCGGCAGATGCGGCAGTCCGAACATATGAGGTTCCCAGTGCATGTTGTAGGCAACATAGAAGTTCGCATCATCGGTTCCGTCCGGGCGTTTTGCGTAGGCGCCCCAGTAGAGGATGCCGAACTGTCGGCGGAAGTTCTCAAATTCCGGCTTCCAGGCATTTTCCCCGTGGTAGGACACATCCGGTCTTCCACAGGACTTGTAGTCCATGATCCGCGGTTCCCGGTCCATGTGGAACATCTTGTGGGATTTCCGGAACGCGATGAGACGTTTTACGAATTCCACCTGATCCTTGTGGGGCTCCAAAAGCTTCCAGTTTAACCAGGAAACTGCATTGTCCTGGCAGTAGGCGTTGTTATTGCCGTCCTGGCTGTTTCCGAACTCGTCACCAGCCATTAAAAGCGGGACGCCCTGGCTTAGGAATAACAGCAGGTACGCGTTCTTTAAAAGCTGTTTTCTCAGCCCCATGATCTTTTTCTTTCTCGTCGGACCTTCCGCGCCGCAGTTCCAGGAATAATTGTAATCGCTTCCGTCCCGGTTCTCCTCGCCGTTCTTCTCGTTGTGCTTCCTGTCATAGGAGACGGTATCCATCAGCGTAAAGCCGTTGGTGTTCGCCATATAATTGATCACGGCATATTCCATCGGATTTCTGCGGTTCCGGAACTCAAAGGCCGACAAAATTCCCTCATCGCCCTTTAAGAACCGGCGCATGTCCTCCATGAACTGCATGTTGTACTCCGCGAGGTTCTTCTCCTCCACGGAAACCACGCCGTCCCCCGGCGTAATATAGCCCTGCTTCGGGCGGCGGTTCATGACCTCATTCCAATTTTCCGCAAAGAGCTTCGTCCGCCTTAAGAACGGATCCTCCGCAGCCAGGGAGAGATCCGGGAATCCTGACAGGTGAAAGCCGTCCACATGGTACTCTTCCGCCCAGTACCGGAGTACAGACAATATCTCCCCCGGAAGCTCTTTTCCGGTAAAATAGATCTCCGGGATGCACTCGATCCCGGCCTTATGTAATTCTTTTACCAGTGTCTTAAACTCACACTCCGCCGACATCTCCCCATGGGACGCGTACGCCGACTTTACTGCATAGAGGTAGGACGGGCCATACCCCCAGTAGTTTAAGTATCCTGTTGGTTCCGGCTTCGCGTCGTGGAATCCGCTCCCGGAGACTGACATCATAATCTCATCAAACTCCGTCACCGGCATCAGCTCCACCGCTGTGATCCCAAGATCCTTTAAATATGGAATCTTCTCAACGACGCCGGCATACGTTCCCCGGGCAGATACGCCTGATGACGCGTGGGCTGTAAATCCCCGGACATGGAGTTTGTAGAGGATCGTTTCTGCATAAGGGGTTTCCGGGTTTACATCATCCTCCCAGTCAAACTCCTCCGACAGTATCCTGCCACGCACCGGTTTTCCGGCACGTTTCCGGTCTGCCCATTTCTCCCGGCCTGTGATGACGCGCGCATTAGGATCTGTCACAATTTTTCCATCTATCATGAAATTATATTCAAATGATGCAAAATCTGTCCGATCCAGCGCCAGCTCCCACACATCTCCCATCCGGTATTTCGGATCAAACGGGATCTCCTCGCATGGCTTTTTCTCTCCTGGCCTGTACAAGAGCAGCCGAACCTCCCCGGCACGTCCCTGTACAAGGATGTGGACGCCGTTCTCTTCCTGCGTGACACCAAGTGGATACAGGATTCTGTTTCTGTTTCGATATTCTGCCATTTTAAAATCCCCCGTTTTCCCCGACATATTCTATTTTACTGATTTCAGCAACGGTTATCTGCGGTCCAGTTATCATATTACTTGTTCTTCTGCGCCTCGATCTGCTCCGCCAGATCGTTTAAATATACCCAGCGGTCCATCTTCTCCTCGAGCTGCGCTTCCTTTTCTTCTTTTTCCTTCATCAGCTCATTGAGCTTTGTAAAGTTTGTCGCGGACGCCTCGATCTCCTTTTCCAGGTTCTCCACCGCCTCTTCCAGCTGCGCGATATCGTCCTCGATGGTGTCCCACTCTCTCTGCTCTTTGTAGCTGAATTTCAGCTTCTTTTCTCTCGGCTTCGCGTTCCCGCGGGATGCGCTGTCTGTCTCAGCCGCGTCATTTCCCTTATCCACAGACTTCTTCGCTGCCGCCGGATTCTCCGCCGCACTCTCCGCAAGCTTCGCTTCCCGCTCTGCCTTCGCCGACTGATAGTCCGTAAATCCGCCCTCGTACTGCTGGAGTTTTCCATCTCCCTCGAAGGCAAAAATCCTGCCGACCACGCGGTCCAGGAAATACCGGTCATGGGATACCGTGATGACGATTCCCTGGAAGCTGTCAAGATAGTCTTCCAGGATCATCAGCGTCTGAATATCAAGGTCATTCGTCGGCTCGTCCAGGATCAGGACATTCGGTGCACTCATGAGGATCTTCAAAAGGTAAAGGCGTCTTCTCTCGCCGCCGGACAGCTTCTCGATCACGGTGTACTGGACAGACGGCGGGAATAAAAACCGCTCCAGCATCTGGGACGCGCTGATGCTGCCGTCCTTTGTCTTCACATACTCCGCAACATTCTTAATATAGTCGATGACCTTGAGGCTCGTGTCCATGTCCTCATTTTCCTGAGAAAAATATCCAAGCTTTACGGTCTGTCCGATCTCGATCGTTCCGGAATCCGGTTTGACCCAGCCGGCGATCATCTTCATCAGCGTCGATTTTCCGCTTCCGTTGGGACCAATATAGCCGATGCGGTCATCTTTCAGGAAGAAGTAGGTGTAGTCTTTCACAAGCACCTTGTCCCCGTAGGATTTGCAGAGATCCGAAATCTCAATGGTAGTCCGCCCGAGGCGGCTGGAGATGGACTCCATCTCGACTTTTCCATCCTCCACCGGTCCCTTTTTGTCCCGCAGTGCCTCGAAACGCTGGATCCGGCCTTTCTGCTTCGTGGAACGGGCTCTCGCGCCGCGCTGCATCCAGGCAAGCTCGGTCCGTAAAATGGACTGGCGCTTGCGCTCGGATGCCTTTTCCATGTCCACGCGCTCCGCCTTTAGCTCCAGGAATCCCTCGTAGTTTGCCTGATAGCTGTAGAGCTTTCCGTTATCCAGCTCCACGATCCGGTTCGTCACGCTGTCAAGGAAATACCGGTCATGGGTGATCATAAGGAGTGCACCCTTGAATTTCTTTAAATAATCTTCCAGCCAGTCCGCCATCTCACTGTCCAGATGGTTTGTCGGCTCGTCTAAGATCAGAAGCTCCGCCGTCGATAAAAGTACAGATGCTAACGCCGCGCGTTTCTTCTGTCCGCCGGATAAATGCTCCACCTTCTCGTTGAAATCCGGGATTCCGAGGCGGTTTAACATGGATTTCGCCTGACTTTCGATATCCCAGACGTGTTCATGTCCCTCATTTTCCCTTAAAACGCTCTCCAGCACCGTCTCGCCCGGATGGAATACCGGGTTCTGAGGGAGATATCGGATATCCAGATTCCGTCCACGGACGATCCGGCCGGAGTCCGGCTCCTCAAGTCCCGCCACCAGCTTCAATAACGTCGATTTTCCTGTTCCGTTGATTCCGATGAGACCGATCTTGTCACCTTCGTTGATGGAAAAGTCGGTGTCATCAAAGAGCAGCCGCTCCATATATGATTTTGTCAGATGTTCTGCCGTCACTAAATTCATGTTATGTCAACCCACTATCACTTTCTCAATCAAAACTTTTTACCTTCATTTACGTTTTTCAATATCTGCACAAAATTCTTTAATCTGTAAATTGCGTATTCTTTCGCAGATACTTGTACACAGCTTTTATCGCTACATACCGCTATACCTTGAGTCAGGTACTGTACCAAATCTATTCTATTGAATATCCAGCTCCACCGGACAGTGATCGCTTCCCATCACTTCCGTATGGATCTTCGCGTCCACAAGCCTGTCCTTCAGACTCTCTGAAACGCAGAAGTAGTCGATCCTCCACCCTGCATTCTTCGCTCTTGCCGAGAACCGGTAAGACCACCAGGAGTAGATCCCTTCCTGATCCGGGTAAAAATATCGGAACGTATCAACAAATCCAGCCTCTAAAAGCTCCGTAAATTTCGCTCTTTCCTCATCAGAGAAACCTGCATTCTTCCGGTTCGTCTTCGGATTCTTTAAGTCGATCTCCTGATGTGCCACGTTAAGATCACCGCAGAAAATTACCGGTTTCTTCGTCTCCAGTTCCTTTAAGTACGCCCGGAATGCGTCCTCCCACTGCATCCGGTAATCGAGGCGCTTTAAGCCGTCCTGGGAATTCGGGGTATAGCAGGTGACCACATAGTATTCCGGAAATTCTGCCGTGATCACCCGGCCCTCATGATCATGTTCCTCGATCCCAAGACCGTAGGTCACTGAGACAGGTTCTTCCTTCGTAAACATCGCCGTACCGGAATATCCCTTTTTTTCCGCGTAATTCCAGTACTGGTGATATCCCGGAAGCTCCAGCTCCACCTGCCCTTCCTGCAGCTTACTCTCCTGAATACAGAAAATATCTGCATCCGACTCCTTCAAATATTCTAAAAATCCCTTTCCCAGGCAGGCACGCAGCCCGTTTACATTCCAGGAAATCATTTTTTTCATAGACAACTTCTCCGTTTCTATCGCACTTTTTCAGCCACCGGACTGCTCCGGATTTTCTTCGATAAATGCCGGAACATTCAGAAAATGTGTGGCCCGCATATAGGTTCAGTATAACATTATTCCTAATGTTTTACCATCGAAAAAATAATCCCATATAATATTAAAAGAATGTGCCTTGGCACATTCTCGCGCCTCGCCCGGTCGCTTGTGACAAAATTCCCCGGAATTTCCTGTTACAAAAAACAGGTCCCCACACAGCATACCGCCATATGAGGACCTGTCTATTTTCAGCCTACCACACTCTTATCGATCACTTTCCAGTAAAGCGCCTTCTTCTCGATCAGCTCCGAGATCAGGTAAAGCGCCAAACCGATCACACTTAAAAGAATGACCGCATTCAGGATCATCTTGATATCGTATGTCTCACTGCCCAGCGTAAGCAGATATCCAAGACCTGCTTTCGCTCCGATCATCTCACCGATGACCGCGCCTGTCATCGCCTGCGTTAAGGCAAGCTTAATTCCAGATAACATCATCTCGATCGAATACGGAACTTCGATCTTACAGAAGGTCTGCCATTTGCTGGCCTTTAACACCTTCATCAGATTGTATACATTATCCTCTATGGAGCGGATCGCCGATACCTCATTGATCATGATCGGGAACGATACAACCAGAATAACTAACGCCGCCTTGGATTCGATTCCGAGTCCCATCCAGAGGATGAAAAGCGGTGCCAGAGAGATCTTCGGAGCTGTCTGGATAATGATGACGAACGGCATGATCAGACGCTCAATAAAGCGGATCTTCGCCATAATATAGCCGAGGACCAGTCCGATCACGATACCGATCACCGTTCCCACCAGGATCTCTTCCATTGTAACGCGGATATGTTTCATCACATCACCGCTCACAAACAGCTTTACCATCGAGTTCGCCAGCTCTGCCGGACCGGGAAGCAGGTAGTTCGGTACATGAAAGATCCGGATATACAGTTCCCACACGATCAGAAACAGCGGCAGAAACAGTGCCGGAAGAATGGTTTTTCTATATTTTCTGTAAAACATCTCTCACCTCATAGCTCTTCCCGTCCGAAGCGGGGAAAATTCTTTATTTTGCCGGTGTGTAAAGGAGTTCAGATGCATCGAAGGTCTCGTCGATATTGCCGATCTCCTTGGACTCATCGATCAGTGCCTGCCACTTCTCCGGGTTGGACGCGCCGATTCCGTTCTCCTTCGTGTAATCGCTCTGCCATAAGGTCTTTACGAATACATCGTTTAAGATCTGGACAACAACATCTCTCTTCTCAGCGAAGGTCGGTGCATATTTCTCGATGGACATATCAACAGCTTCCTCAACGTGACCGTCGATGATGTACTCGATCGCCTTGTTTAACGCGCGGCAGAATCCGTCAACAGTCTCCGGATCCTCTGCTACTAACTTGTCGCCTGCAACTAATACGTTGCCGAAGGACGGAAGGAACTGGTCGCATGTGATCTCGCTTGCCGCGTAACCGGAGTTGTTTAACTCGATGGTTCTGAGTTTGGAGAACACGATCGCGTCAACCTGACCCTCTGTGAGTGCTGTCAGAATTGCGCCTGTACCAACGATCTCAACCTGTACATCGTCGATCGTAAGGCCTGCAGACTCCATAGCTGCCTGAAGCTGGAAGTAGTTTGCGCTTCCAAGGCTTGTAACTGCTACTTTTTTACCCTTTAAGTCAGCCGGTGTGCTGATTCCGGAATCGCTTCCGAAGATGATCGCGCCGAGGCCTTCCTGATATGTGGTATGAGCAACTTTAACCGGGATACCCTGTGCCTTTGCCGCTACAACTGCATCTGCGTTCGGGAAACCGAACTCAACATTGCCTGCTGCAACGTTCTTTACGATATCGGCTGCTGCTGCATAATAGAATTCAACATTCAGTCCCTCTTCCGCAAAATATCCGTTTTCCTGTGCAAGGTATAACGGTGCGTAATACGGAACTGCGGAACCATCGATCTGGATCGAAACTGTCTTTAAATCTCCAGTCTCCTTTGCCTCAGCAGCCGTTGTCCCGTCTGCCTTGCTCTCTGCTGCAGTCGTTGCTGCCTCTGTAGTTGTTGCAGCTGCTTCGCTTGCCTTGTTTGCGCTCTCTGAACTGCAGCCTGCAAGCATAGACACTGCCATAGCTGCTGTCAATACGGTTGCAAGAAATTTTTTCTTCATGGTACTCTCTCCTTTTAAAAACCTGATACGTAATGCTCACCGGGAGATCTCCCGGCATTTATAATTTCCCGTGCCGTTTCCGGACGGATCATTACCATTATTTATGTAAATATTCGTGATACAGCTTTTCGCCTGCGGCAAGAGCCGTTCTGCACATCTCCTTCTGGGCCGGTTCAAAATCCACCAGCCACTGGTCCGTGATCCGGTTGCAGTGTACTGCACAGATACTTCCGGAAAGAACATTGTTTAACGATGCCAGCGTAAAGATCGTCTCCGCCTCCATCTCCATGTTCAGAATGTTCCATTTTTCATACTGTTCCAGAACAGCATTTTCATCATATCCTGTCTCAAACGGCATCTGACGTCCCTGTCCGTGATAGAAGGAACCGACCGACATACAGATTCCCATGGAATATTCGTTCTTTCTCTCCTCACACGCGCGCTTTAAGCAATCCAGCACTTCAAATGAGGCTAATGCTGGATACTCAGACGGAGCGTAGAAGCAGGAAGCACCGCCTTTCCGGACAGCACCCGTGTTCAAGACCATCGCCCCGCACGGTACATCTTCTTTCAGCACGCCGGTCCCGCCGATGCGGATCAGAGCTTTCGCGCCGAGAGCGATCAGCTGGAGCACAGCGATCTCCGTTGACGGACCACCGATTCCAGTCGAGCACACTGTAACTTTGATTCCGTTGTAATATCCGGTTCCAACCACATATTCCCGGTAGTTGCTGACGATCTTATAATCCTCTAAAAGATCCTCGAACATGGCAACGCGCCCCGGATCACCCGGAAGCAGTACGATCTCTCCGATCTCCTCAGCCGTACACTGGATATGCGGCATTTTTCCATTCATCGTCGGTGATGAAGCCGATGTAAAATTCACACTCATTTCCTCCCAAAATCTTTCTCTCATTCAGCACACCGCGTTTTTGTCAGAAGCGGCGGGCTGAGCACTAATTTTTCGATTCGTGCCAGTACAGGAACTTATCCTCCAGCACACTGATCACCTGATACGTCGCGATTCCCAGAATGATCGTGACGATGATGCCTGCGAGCAGCATCGGGGTGTCATAGGTCGATGACGCGTAAGTCAGGATATATCCGAGACCCTGTTTTCCGGACATCCATTCGGCAACGATCGCACCGATGACTGCCTGAACGATACCGACCTTCAGACTTGCAAACAGCGCCGGTAATGAATACTGCATTTCAACCTGTGAAAACACCTGCCATTTTGACGCTTTTAAGATCTTCATCAGGTTTCTGACATCCGGCGGGATCGATTCCAGACCCAGCATCATTCCCGACAATACCGGGAACAGGACCATGGATATGATCAAAACAACCTTTGATACGAGTCCGATTCCGAACCATACGACGAATAACGGGACAAGTGCGATCTTCGGTGCCGTCTGAAGGAAGATCAGGTACGGCATCAGCATCGTTTTTAAGGCATCGATCTTGATAAACACATATCCCAGAACAATTCCTAAAAAGGCGCCGATCACAAATCCGAGAATGACCTCATAAGTCGTCGTCCAGAGATGTGCGTATACAGTTCCTTTTACAAACATTTTGACAAGGCTGCTCCAGACCTTCGGCGGAGACGGCAGGATGTACGCCGGGACATGCTTTACCGCAACGTAGATCCACCAGAGCGCGATAAACACGCCGACGGAAAGCGCGTATTCCCCGATGGTTCTCAGGAGTCCCTGAAGTTTTCCGTTCTTTTTCATCCGATGATCCCCCTCAGATACTTATTGTATTCCGTGAACTTTGGATCATTTCTCGTTGCCTCTCCCCTTGGACGCGGCAGATCGATCTCCACCATCTCCTTGACTCTTCCCGGTCTCGCAGACATGACGAGAACGCGGTCCGACAGGAAGGTGGCTTCCTCGATGCTGTGGGTAACGAAAATAACCGTCTTTTTCGTCTTCTGCCAGATCTTTAAAAGCTCCTCATTTAAGTGGTCACGGGTCAGGGCATCCAAAGCTCCGAAGGGCTCATCCATCAGAAGTAACGGAGCGTCATAGGAAAGCGCCCGGACGATGGACACACGCTGTTTCATACCGCCGGAAAGCTCTCTCGGAAGCGCAGTCTTAAACTCCGAAAGCCCTGCAAGTTCCAGGAGCTCGTCAAGCTTCTCTTCATTCTCTTTCGTCTGCTTTTTCTGGATCACTAACGGAAATTCTGCATTCTGTCTCACATTTTTCCACGGGAGAAGAACGGAATCCTGAAATACGAATCCCATCTGCTGGTCTGCCCCGTCGCGATACTCGATCGTACCGGAGGTCGGTTTATCAAGGTTTCCAATGATCCGCAAAAGTGTCGATTTTCCACAGCCGGACGGGCCGATGATAGAAATAAACTCCCCCGGACGGATCTGGAGGTTGATATCCTTCAGTGCGATCGTATCCTCTTTTAGCAGGTTACTGTACACCTTATTTAAGCCCTTTAACTCTACACTATACTCGCTCATAACAAATCTCCTTTTTTCTATCGGATTGCCTCGGAAATTTCTTTCGCACATTCCTTAAGCTGACAGATCCTCTGGAACATTTTTTCCGTATCCCCATCCTTCATGGACGTAAACGCGATCGCAGCCGCCAGCTCTCCGTTTCTGTCAAATACCGGGCACGCTGTGCCGAGGATCCCCATCTGTAATTCCTCGTCAATGACCGCATACCCCTGATTATGAATGCGGTCCAGCTCTTCATTCAGCTCCTTCAGATCCGTTTTCGTATTCGGCGTCGTTTTCGTGCGTTTCTCACGATCAAGAATATCCAATGCCTCGCTCCGGTTCATGTAAGCCATAAAAACACGGCCAGCCGACGTGGAATAGAACGGGATCTCATGTCCGATCTTAACCATATACATATTGGAATCGCCGCGTTCGCTGCATGCCACATTCATCACTGCTCCATGCTCCATGATGCAGAGGACCACATTCCGGTCGATCTTTTCCGCCAGTCTCCGCATAGGCATCTGTGCCGCCTGCGTCAGCGCACTTCCCTTTACAACCCCGGTAGCGATTGCGCAGATCTTATATCCAAGACGATATTTTTTCGTATGTTCGTCCTGAACGACAAAATGATTTCCCTTTAAGCTTGAAAGGATCCTGTGAGTGGAGCTTGCCGGGATCCCAAGCTGCTCCGCCAGATCCGTCACCGACATTCCATTCATATTCTGGCTCAGTATTTCCAGGGCATTCAATGCCCGGTCGATCAATTGCATAGTCTCCTCCAATTTCTGTAATGTGCGCAGCCACAGGATCCGTGGCTGGCTTATGTCAATGAGTTATCGTTTCTATGCTATTCCGTGTATCGGAATACTGTTCCGTTTATCGAAATATTGCAATTTCATTTTAGCATTATCCAATCTTCAATGCAAAGCTTTTGCTTCATTGAGCTGGAGTTTTGGCATATGCTACAATTCCCCTTTTTTTTTTCGTATAATTTCACGGAAACATGTTCCAGCCAGCGGAAAATCAGGTTTTTGTCATTCCGCAGCATGGAAAAATGAGGCAATACTCTGCCCCCTTGCATTCTCACGTTTTTATCTTATGATTCTTTGATGCCGGATTGCTACATGCTTTTCGCTCCGATATCCTATTATTTTAAAAAACGCGCTTCCCAAGCATACTCCTGCATCTTCTCGATCTCCTCATCGGTGAAACCAAGTTCCTCCTTCAGCACTTCCTTCTCTTTCTGAAGTGTCGTTCTGGAACATGTCCGGTTGTCGGAGTTTACGGTTACATGGACACCTGCCTCAAGAAGCTTGTGGATCGGATGCATGTTGATCGCCGGAACTACTTTTGTGTGGTAATTGCTTGTAACGCAGACCTCGAGGGTCACATTCTCGTCGATGAGTCTCTTTATCAGCTCCGGATCATTGATGGCCGCAACGCCATGTCCGATCCTCTTTGTTCCGAAGGATAATGCCGTCTTCATGCTGTCCGGACCAGCCGCCTCCCCGGCATGGAGCGTCATCGGAACGCCGTACTCACGGACTTTCGCAAATACCGGGGCGAAATTCTCAGTCGGGAACAGGCCTTCCGCGCCTGCGATGTCCACCGCGCAGACCACATCCCCAAGATATTTCTTCGCAGTTTCTACCGTCTGCATGTTCAGCTCCTCATTATCCGCTCCACGCATACAGCAGAGGATCAGACCCACGCGGATCTGCGGGTAAAGTTTCATGCCTCGCTCTGCTCCGCGGATGGCCGCCTCGACGACCTCATCCTGAGTCAGTCCGTCTTTGATGGAAAACTGCGGTGCAAATCGAAGCTCCGCATACTCCACGCCCTCTTTCGCAAGATCCTCCACCAGCTCAAAGGTCACACGCTCGATGGCATCTGCCTTCTGTAAGACGAGTAACGGAAGATCGAAACGTTCCAAATATTCTTCCAGAGTCTTACAATCCTCCGGGACTTCCATCATATATTTTACTTCCTCCGCGCTCTTTGCCGGAAGCTCCACGCCCTGCTCTTTTGCAAGCTCCCAGACGGTCTCCGGGCGGAGCGATCCGTCCAGATGTAAGTGAAGTTCTACGATATGGCTCATATCTGACAATATTCTCCCTTCTAAACTATTCAGTGTCTTCTATATTGTGTCTTCTATGTTGTGTTTTCGTACAGTCAGCACAATCGCTGCACAGATCTTCTAATTTACTACAAAGCAGCCCCTATGTCAGGAGCTGCTTGCATCAATTCTTTCCGACCGCACTCTGCTGCCGTTTTTTATCTCAGTCGAGAAGCCTCCCACCTCTTTAGGTGGTGAGTAATAGCAAATTTATTTCCCGACCGCCGCCTTCATCTGTTTTTTCTTCTTATTGTGCTCCACCATCGCGCAGTAAACCGTATACGCAATAATAATGATCAGATACGGCATCATCTGGATAAACTGCAGCGGGATCGAAGAGTTCTGGAGATAGTTCGCAAGACTCTGGCAGAATCCGAATAACAGAGATGCCAGCATGCCGATCACGGCATTTCCCGCCGCGATGGCCTGAGTTGCCAGAGCGATGTAACCACGCCCCGCTGTCATACCGGAGGAGAAGAGTCCCACATATCCCATGGACAGGAACGCGCCAGCCATACCGGTCATCATTCCGCTTAAGCAGAGGGCGATGTACTTGATCCTCTTTACCGGAATTCCGACGGATTCCGCCGCATCCGGGGACTCACCGACGGCACGGATATGCATGCCGAGTCTTGTATACTTAAACATGTACCACACAACTGCCACCAGGATCAGCGCCGCATATGTCAGGACATGATGTCCGGAGAGCACCGCGCCGATCACCGGGATATCCTTGACGACCGGGATCGTCACACTCGGGAGCTTTAAGGACGGCAGGGATGTGGACGCACCCTTTTCGCCTGTGATCAGATACAGGACAAAGATCGTTCCGCCGGAGGCGAAGGTGTTTAACGCGATACCTGAGATGACCGCGTTGGAATTTAGTTTCAGGATAAAGTAGGCGAGGATGTTGCTGACGATAAAGCCTGCAAGCACCGCGCCCAAAAATCCGATCCAGGCGCTCTGGGAGAACGCACTGACAACAACGCCCACAAAGGCGGAGATCAGCATCGTTCCCTCAAGGGCGCTGTTGCTGGTTCCGGATCTCGAGGAGATCATAGCCCCCAGTGTCGTTAAAAGCACCGGTGTCGCGCTTCGAAACATTGCGAAATAGAACTCCGGGAGACTCAATGTTTTTAAAATTTCCTGTAAGATTCCCATCTGTTACGCCTCCCCTTTCAGTGCTTTTTTCGCTTCCTCGCGCTGTTTCCAGCCTGCCATGAACCGCTCGGCCGTCACAAACAGGATCAGAACCGCCTGGATGATGGATACCAGCTCGTTCTGGACATCGGAACGTCTGGACATCAGGTCCGCGCCGACACGGATGTATGCCAGGAAAAATGCCGCGAACGGTACCATCTTCGGGTTATTGCCGGACAGGATCGCGATGATAACACCGTCCCAAGCGTAGGACGGGGAATCCTGCCAGTTGAAACGCTGGTACATTCCCATCTGCTCGACTGCGCCGCCGAGACCCGCAACGGCACCCGCAATGACCTGAGTCATGATGATGACACGGCTGGTACGGATTCCGGAATACTTTGCGAACTCCGGGTTGCTTCCTGAGATGCGCACCTCATAACCAAACTTCGTCTTGTATACAAGAATATATAACAGGATCACCGCTGCAATGGCGATGAGATATCCCACATGGAAGTTCGTTCCGGAGATCAGTTTTCCGAGAGATGCTGTCGCCTGATATTTCTTCGATGCAAAGGTTCCCGCCTCACGGTCAGCAAGGAACTTTGTCACGTTGTAGATCCCAAGGTAAAAGAACACATAGTTGAACATTAAGGAAGTTACCAGCTCATTCGTGTGGAAATACACCTTTAAGAGCGCCGGGATACTTCCGATGAGTCCGCCCACAGCCGCGGCCGCGATCATGATCACGATCGGGTGTACCGCGAACGGCAGGGATGTCTTGATGGCGAGAGCCGCTGTCACGACAGCGCCCGTGTAGAGACATGCGTCCGCGATCATGGAGAAGTTTCCGGACTTAAATACAAGTCCCAGGGCAAGTCCCGTAAAGATCAACGGCACGCTGCTGGCAAACACTTCAAAAAAGTGACGTTTGGACTGCAGCGGTCCTAAAAACAGGTTATAGATCGCGGTCACCGGCTCCTCACTGACTGCGAAGATCACCGCTACCGACAAGGCGATGGCAATGGCAAACGCGCAGAGAAGTCTTACGATCGTAAATTTTTTATTCACAGTAAGCACCTCCGATCTGCTCCTTGGAATCTTCTTTTACACCCAGCATATAAAGACCAAGCTCGTTCTCTGACGTATTCTTTACATCGGAGATATGTCCGACGATGCGGCCCTCATGCATGACAAGGATCGTATCACTTAAGGAAAGGATCTCGCTTAAGTCCGCGGATACAAGTAAGATTGCTTTCTTTCTGCTCCTCATGTCCACGATCTTCTTGCGGATAAACTCGATGGCTCCGACATCGATACCTCTGGTCGGCTGGTTCATGATCAGAAGATCCGGCTCATAGTCAAATTCACGACCGACAACTACCTTCTGGACGTTACCGCCGGAAAGCTCCGCGATAGACTGCTTGGAGTTATCATATTTTACAAGGAACTCTTTTAAGATCCGGTTCGTGAACTCACTGATCTTTTTGCTGTCTAAGAGCCCGTGGGTCTTTAATTTGTCGGTATAGTAGACCTTGGAGATCGCATTGTCCTCCAGGGAAAGCTTCGGAGCTGTGCCGAATTTCATACGGTCCTCGGAAACGTGGGAAATCCCTGCCTCCTGACGCGCAAGCACCGGGGCGTTGGAGATGTCCTTTCCGTTCATTGTGATGGTTCCCTGCTGCTGTTTTAAGGTCCCGACGATGGCCTCGACAAGCTCCGACTGGCCGTTTCCGTCGATTCCGGCGATACCTAAGATCTGTCCCTCTTTGATCGTGAAGGAAACATGGTCCAGTCTCGTCTTTCCAAACTGGTCTACGTAGACAAGGTCTTTGACGGAGAATACGTTCTTTCCGAACTCCATCTCCTCTTTCTCAATATCCAGGCTGACATCGCGGCCAACCATCAGGCGGGAGATCTCCTGTTCATCAAGATCGGAGATCTCGTATGTTCCCATGGTCTTTCCGTCCCGGAGGATCGTCATGCGGTTGCAGAGTGCCTTGACTTCGTTTAATTTGTGGGAGATAAAGATGATCGTGTGGCCGTTTTCTCTTAAAAGTTTTAACTGTTCAAATAATTCTTCTGTTTCCTGTGGTGTCAGCACGGCTGTCGGCTCGTCCAGGATCAGAATATGGGCACCCCGGTAGAGTGCCTTTAAGATCTCAAGCTTCTGACGCATGGCAAGAGAAATGTCCTCGACCTTTTCCTTTGCCTCTACCTTCAGATTATATTTGTCGGAAAGCTCCGTGGTGATCCGCACCGCCTCTTTCCGGTCTACTTTAAATGCAGTTCCTGTCTCCGCGCCGAGAATCAGGTTCTCCGCAACGGTCATGGACGGAACCTGCATGAAATGCTGGTGTACCATGCCGAGTCCAGCCGCGATCGCATCGCTGGATGATGAGAAGTGTACCTCTTTTCCATCCACGAAGATCTGGCCTTCTGTCGGTGCCAGCATGCCAAACAGCATCTTCATTAAGGTGGATTTTCCCGCGCCGTTTTCACCGACGAGGGCATGGATCTCACCCTTTTTGATCTGCAGATTGACATTATGGTTTGCCACAACGCCGCCCGGATAGACTTTTGTGATGTTCCGGGCCTCTAAAATGATCTCCTGCTCCATTGTTTCCTCCAAGTAAGGCATCTTTGTCTGCCTGTGAAAGTGGTTCCTGTTCGTAACTGCCTGATTCGCAAATATAATGTAAATGCGGGCATTGGGCTGCGCCCGCGTAAATGTAAAAATCTCCTGCGATTCGCGGGTAGATACGGGGCGATGGACGGCCCGTTCCCCAGAGTTTCCGGAGGACCAGACGATTCCATCGTACCCTATATCTCTCCGCATGAATACAGGAGATAAATACTCGCTGCCCCGACATGCCTCTTCTTGTTTTCATTGACATGAAAACAAGAAGCTATGGGCGTTTACTGAGCTCCGTTGATGATTCCCTTCAGAGTTGCCTCATCCATACCATAAGCGGAATCAACGGTAACCTCGCCTGCGAGCAGCTTCTCTTTTGCATCCTCAACGGCTTTCTTTGCATCCTCAGATACTGCAGACTGATAAATATCGTTGTCAGCAAGGCCTACAACGCCGTCCTCGATACCGAGGATCTGGTACTCACCATACGGAAGTGTTCCATCAACTGCCTTCTCAACTGCATTGTAGATGCTGTCGCCAACGCCCTTGATCGCGGAAGAGATGATGAAGTTTGCCTCGTCCTTGCCCTCGTAAGCAAGTGCCTGGTCGGAGTCAACACCGATGCAGTACTTCTTGCTTTCTGCAGCTGCCTCGATAACACCTACGGATGCCGGACCTGCTGCTACGAATACAACGTCAGCGCCGTTGGAGTACTGAGTGATCGCAAGCTCTTTTGCTGTTGCGGAGTCAACATAGGAACCAACGTAGGAAACAAGTACCTTCACATCCGGATCTACGAACTGAGCGCCCTCGATGAAGCCGACTGCAGAGTCGTTGATAACAGCTGCTGTATCCTTTGCACCTACGAAACCGATCACGTTGTCTTCGTTTGCGTATTCCATATCGGACTTTGTCGCACTTGCTGCAAGAACGCCTGCAAGGAATGCGCCCTCGTTCTGCTTATAGCTCATGGAGTATACGTTGCTTAAGTCACCGATCGTGTAGTCAACATCTGTATCGAAGATGATGAACTTCTTCTCCGGGAACTCCTGAGCAACCTTCTCTGTGATCTCCTTCATGTCCCAGAGACCTGTGATGATAAGGTCAGCATCGGACTCACAAGCGTCTAACATGGAACCTTCAAACTTTGTCTTGTCGCTGCCCATCTCGACCATGTTTACTTCAACCTTATCGCCAAGCTCAGCCTCAAGCTTTTCCATACCGGCCTGCGCGGAGTCGTTGAATGCCTTATCGCCGAAGGAGCCTGTAACAAGAAGTGTTACTTTTAACTTCTCGCCGTTTGTCTCAGCCTTTGCTGCCTCTGCAGTTGTCTCAGCAGCCGCTGCGGTTGTCTCGCCTGCTGCTGCGGTTGTCTCGGTCTTGCTCTCGCTTGCGCATCCGAACAGCATGGAAGCTGCCATAGCCATTGCAAGTGTGCTGCATAAGAATTTCTTTTTCATAATTAGTTGTTCTCCTTTTCGTAAAAAGTTGATTTATTCAAACTATCCAGAGTTTCCAGATAATTTTTCTTGTTCATCACCGGCTTGAACGCCTCTTTGATCTTCCACGCGGACGCACCGCCGTCGGATAAGAGATCTGCCACGGTATCTGCAAAATAATGAGCCGGGACACAGTATGCCTGCTCCGGATCCGCCGTCTTAAAATCTTTTCCGTGGATACTGCCCTCAAATCCGGCAACACCGATCTCAACGATCGGCCACATGAGGGATAAGTCTCCCATATCTCCGGAAGCGAAGCCGTGAGTTCCCTGAGCGACCATGCTCTCGTCGATATAATCTAAAATGTGTTTCTTCACAAGCTCTGTCAGGTTCTCGTCCTGATGGAGTGGGAAATAACCCGGTGTATCCTGAATCTCAAGATCACAGTTGATCGCAAGTGCTCCGGCGCGGATCGCGCGGGTCACTTTCGCGTTTGTCTCAAAGATCGCCGGAACTGTCTTCGCCCGGACATACATCTCAAGCTGTGTTCTTCCCGGAACCGTATTGACAGACTGGCCACCTTCCGGCACATAGAAATGGACGCGGATCGCGTCATCTGCTCGGAAAGTCTCTCTCAGGAAGTTGATTCCCGTCATGGCAAGGTTTACCGCGTTGAGCGCATTTACGCCGCCTTCCGGGTTCGCTCCTGCGTGGGATGCCTTTCCTGTAAAGATTGCCCGCTTCATGATAAAGCCGTTTAAGCTGGAACCAATCTCCGCATGATACTTTGTCATGTCGATCCCCATAGCGTGGCAGGATAACATGATGTCCACATCATCAAAAATGCCTGTTGCGATCATCTCCTGCTTGCCTGACGGGTGGGAGATCTTTCCTTCCTTAATAAGTCCCTTCCGGTAATCCATATCGCAGAACTCCTCCGCCGGCGTCACGAGAAGTGTGACCTTTCCGCAGAGATCCTTTAACATACCGGATTCCCTGATGGCTAAAAATAAGCTCATCATAACGCCAAGCTGACCGTAGTGGCCGCAGGTATGGGCTGCACAGCTGTCCTCACTGGCGTACGGATGTCCGAAAGTCGGAACCGCGTCGAATTCCGTGATCAGGCCGATATTCGGCCCCGGCTTTCCGGAATCTAAGACTGCCCGGATTCCCGTGTATGCGACATCCTCATGCGGAATCCCCGCCTTGTCGAGTGCCTCGATCGCCTTTTTTCTTGTCCTGAATTCCTTAAATCCAAGCTCCGGATGACAGTAAATATCTTCGCTCATTGCGATGATCTCCGGAAGGATCTGATCTAATGCTTCATGAACTGATTTCATGGTGTTTCCTCCTTCACTATACCTGTGCGGGCCGGATGCAGAGCCCTTCACGACAGTCTGCCTGAAATTCCTTAGAAGTCCCCATTACACAAAAAAGGTCTGCAAATGCAGACTTTTTTACTTTATAGGAAAGACCGCCTGCGGCGCTCTCTTGAATTGAAAAGGGCCCGCACAG
>ERZ780144.194-NODE-194-length-90176-cov-9.874114_pt1 | contig 90176 bp, 98 predicted proteins | sample MGYA00511380_ERZ780144 | MGnify/ENA primary metagenome ERZ780144 (study PRJEB29588, sample SAMEA1965858) | human gut metagenome | biome: human gut; feature: human-associated habitat; material: faeces | place: Denmark | collected 2008/2010 ... | reverse complement strand
AATATGGTTATAGTACAGAAATTTTAATAGATGGTGATAAAAAGCGTTATAGATTATCCGGGATTAGTAATATTGAGAAAGTTTATAATACTATAAAAAGTCGAATTAATTAATTCGACTTTTTATAGTATATTTTTGATAACTGCTTTTATATTTTAATCAAAAGAAATTTGCTGTCTTTTAACGAAACTACTTTATGTTGTTCATCTTTTTTGAACATTAAAATTTCTCCCTTTTCAACCTTGAATTTTTCAGCATCAAAATGCATTTCTATTTCCCCGTCTAACACATATACAGCCGCGTCACAAATTGATGTATGAGTATCAATGATTTCATCTTTTTTTATGGCTATAATCGATAAACTGCTGTTGTTATCTTCCATTAAAACAGCCCGTTTGAATTTTTCTTCTCCTAAATCAACAATATCTTTTGCTTTTAATACATTGTAAAACATATATTTTCCTCCTTTTAAAAATATTAAACAGGAGAAAAACCGTAATTCCCATACCTGCCTAGGCAGTTTTTCTGCGAATGATAAGTACTAAAGGAATTATTACAAATGCGGCAATCCCGAAGTATCTGAAAGTTTCAACATATCCCCATAAACTTGCCTGTTGTAATAATTGATTATAAATTTGCGCTTCAGCCATGTGCAATGCTGTTGCCCAATCAGTATTTGCAGAAAAAGCGGAAGCAAGCGTACTTACCTTTTGCATATAAGTATCGCTTGAAAAATTTAAGTGTCCCGCCATCATCATCTGATGTACCTGAGAAAATCTTGCAATCATAGTTGTGGCAACAGATGTGCCGATTGCGGCACCTGTGTTTTTCAGAAGATTTTGAACACCGGCGGCATTTGTCTGCTGATCATTTGTCAATGTACTGCATGATAAATTCATCATAGGAACCATTGCCATAATCATTCCGAGCCCGAAAACAAAATTCGGCATAGCAATATCAACAAGTGCTATATTTGTATTTATCTGGCCGAACATTAAGCCGCCTATACCCAGGATTATCAGACCTGCAACAATAAGGGGTTTTGTTCCGATTTTCGGTGTCAAAATTCCGCATATTACCGTAGCCAAAAGACACCCGCCTCCCCGCGGCACCATTGAAAGCCCGCTTAAAAATGAAGTATAACCCATTAACTGCTGGAGCATGGAAGGTAATATTGCCGCAGATGCCATCATTACGCCCATTAATACCATTAATACGATAGTGCCGAAGAAGAAATTTCCGTCTTTTAAAATTGATAAATCAATTAAAGGTTTTTTCTTTTTTACCTGAATAGTGAAAAATGCAACCATAGCCATCATTGAAATTGCAAAGGTTTTGCAAATCCAAGCCGCAGAAAACCAGTCTGCATCGTTACCTTTATCAAGTACTATCTGTAATGTTAAAAGCCATACGCACAAAAAGAAAAATCCCGAATAATCCATTGTGACGTTTTTCTGTTTTCTTGCATAAGGCGGGTCAAATACAAGTTTTTTTATTAAATGGAATGCAATTATTCCGAAAGGTACATTAATAAAGTAAATAAAAGGCCAGGACCACGTTTCGGTAAGCCATCCACCGAGAGCAGGACCCATAATCGGAGCCATTACAACCCCCAGCCCGAAAACTGCCATTGCTCCCGCACGCTGTTCTTTAGGAAAAATTTCAAAAATTATAGCCTGTGAAATCGGCATTATACCGCCCCCGCCTATACCTTGAAGGATACGTGCAAGCAATATCATAGGCATTGATGTAGAAAGTCCGCACAAAACAGAGGCTATGGTAAATATTGTTACACTTATAAGGAAGTAAGTTTTTCTTCCGAGAAGTTTTGAGAAGAAATCGACAGCAGGAATTACAACTCCGCTGGCAACAAGATAACTTGTGATAATCCAGGTGGATTCGTTGTGGCTTATCGAAAAACTTCCTGCCATATAAGGCAGTGCAACATTTGAAATTGTTTCATCCAACGCAAACATAAATACCGACAACATGACAGGTATCATTACTATCCAGGGATTAATCTTTTTTTCGGTCTGGTCTGTAAATGTATTATTCATACTCTCTCCGGTTATTAAGTGGTAGAAAATTCTACCCATTTATAATCCTACAATAACAACACGGCAGATGTCAACTTTTAAATTAATCTGAACGTATTTTTATGATAATCAATAAGTCCTTCTCTTTTCATTCTTGAAAGTTCACGCGATAGCGCGCTTCTGTCTGCGCATATATATTCTGCCATTTGCTCGCGTGAAAAAGGAATTTTAAAAATACTACTTTTTGAATTTAACTTTGCTTTATAAAGCATGCATAAAATTCTTTCTCTCAAATTTTTTTTCGATAGTAACTCTATTCTCTCTCGTAAATCTAAATTTTTTAATGAAATTATTTTTATGATATTTGATATAAGTTTTTTGTGAAAACGGCAGCTGTTTGAACAAGTTGAAAGTATTTTTTCAAAATTCAAAAATAAAATGCAGCTTTCTTCAATTGCTTTAGCGCGTACAGCACTTTCTTCCGCGCCGGCAAAAACCATTGCTTCCGCAAAAGTATCACCTTTTGATAAATGATTGATTATGATTTTATTTCCCGCATAATCGTCTTTTGCAAGCTGAACGCTTCCTTCAAGAATATATGCCGCTGATTTTACCCGGTCTCCGATGTCAAAAATAATTTCATCTTTCTTATAAGTTTTTTTTACAGCCTGTAAACATTTTGTAAGAAGCCCAAACTCATCATCATTAATTCCGTCAAATATATTCATAATCTTCCTTAAATATTTTGTTGCATTGGCAACGGATTATTTTAATATAACAGTTTATACTGAATTTATCAAGGTTATTTTATAGTCTTAAAGGTGATGAAATAACTTTAGTAAATTTTTATATTAAATAAACAACTAATGTTAAGGAGAAAGAAATGACAATGTTTTGTTTTCAATGTGAACAAACCGCAGGCGGCAAGGGATGCACTATGGCACAGGGTGTTTGCGGGAAAAAAGCGGATACTGCAAATTTACAGGATGAACTGACAAGCAGTCTTATAAAGCTTGCAAATTGCGGCGGAAAAAACGAACAAAATACGGAATTATTAATAAACGGACTTTTTATTACAGTTACTAATGTGAATTTCGACAATAATTCAATAAAAGAATTTATAAATAAAGTCAGATCACAAATTCATTGTGACGACACTTTTGATATAAAAAAAGTCTGGGAATGCGATGAAGATATAAGAAGCTTAAAATCTTTAATTCTTTTCGGCGTTAAAGGAATGGCGGCTTATGCACACCATGCGCGTATATTGGGTTATAAAGACGATGAAGTCGATAACTTTTTTTATGAAGCACTTCAGGCAATTTCAAATATGAATTCAGTTGACGGACTTCTTGCTATGGTATTAAAAACCGGAGAAATAAATTTAAAATGCATGGAGCTTCTTGACAGAGCCAATACGGAAACTTACGGCAGTCCAGAACCTGCAAAGATTACAACAAATATTGAAAAAGGACCGTTTATAATTGTTACGGGACATGATTTGCATGACCTTGCGCTTTTGCTTGAACAAACGAAAGATAAAGGCATAAATATTTATACTCACGGTGAAATGCTTCCTTGTCATGCGTATCCGGAATTAAAAAAATATTCGCATCTTAAAGGAAATTTCGGTACGGCATGGCAAAATCAGCAGAAAGAATTTGATAATGTTCCCGCTCCGATACTTTTTACCACAAACTGTATAATGCCCGTTAAAGAAAGTTACAAAGACAGAGTATTTACGACTTCTGTCGTTGCATACCCTGAATGCAGGCATATAGGAGATGATAAAGACTTTACTCCGATAATCGAAAAAGCTCTGGAGCTTGGCGGATACCCTGAAGATAAAAGAATGACGGGGATAAACGGCGGTGATGTTCTTACAGTAGGTTTCGGGCATAATACGGTTTTGTCCGCTGCTGATAAGGTTATAGAAGCAGTTAAATCAGGAGCTTTAAAACATATATTTCTAGTGGGCGGCTGTGACGGCGCAAGACCGGGAAGAAATTATTATACCGAATTTGTAAAACAAACACCTTCAAATACTTTAGTATTAACCCTCGCCTGCGGCAAATACAGATTTAATGATCTTAACCTCGGGGATATCGGAGGTATTCCGCGTCTTCTTGATATGGGGCAATGTAATGATGCATACAGTGCGATTAAAGTTGCGGTTGAATTGTCAAAAGCGTTTAATTGTTCCGTAAATGACCTTCCCCTCTCGCTTGTGCTTTCATGGTACGAACAAAAAGCGGTATGTATTCTTCTTACATTATTATATCTGGGTATTGAAAATATACGTCTAGGTCCGAGCCTTCCTGCATTTTTATCTACGAATGTTTTAAATATTCTTGTCGATAAATTTAAAATAAAACCGATTACAACTGCGGAGCAAGATTTGCAAGAAATTTTGGAATAATACACTAGAGTGCAATTTGAATGTTAAACATAAATCCCCAACCTGTTCTGCCGCCGGTTCTGATAACTGTTTCGGCAAAACAGGTTATTCTTTCGCTTATTCGTTTTCTTACGCCTGCACCGAATTGCGCCCAGGCATTAAGTGTAAGTTTGTCAAGATGGTTTCCGTCAGCGGTAAGTTTTACGTCGCTCATAAGAGGGATTACACATCCGCCGAAAATGTATGGCTCATATCCTTCTTCATTTCTGTAAGTCAGCCTTAAAGAAGGTGCGATGGTTAATCCGTTAACCTGTGACTGGCTTATATCAACGCTTTGAAAATTCACCAGATTTGTAGGATTTAAAAATGTATATGCGGTTGTGAAATTCGGCTGTAGTATTAATCTGTTGCGGATTTTCCAGTTATAAGCAAGTTTTAATGCTGTACCGGCAGTTATTATTGCATAATCGTCTTTTCCGTAACCGTATTTTGATTCCACGCCGAGACCGCCTCCATTAATCGTCCAGCCTGCGTAAAAATCATCCTTATACGCGCTCAGAAGAAAACCGCCGTAACCTCCGTTTTGATACATTTCCGAATCTATATATTGCTGGCATGAGCCTATGTATGATGCGTAAATTGTAGGAAATATTTTCCAATCATATTTCTTTGTTTCAATCATAGGAAAATCGAAACCAAGCATTGCACCGTAAGATTGGTTGTTTACCGAAGCATATGCATTCGACAGATGAAAAGATTCAATATTTACATAAGGTCTCATCCAGAATGCAGTGCCGTCTTCATAATACTGGTCGATATACATTCCGCCGGGGCCTGCAAAAGCGTAAGAGTTTAATTTTCTTGATGCGAGTTTTTGTTCTCTTAAATTTGTATATATTTCATCAGTCCTGTTTAACGAATAGTCATAGCTGAGCATCTGGTTCATAAAAGCTGCTGCCGTAGCTGCCTGATATCTCTGGATATTAGGATTAAATCCGCCCAATTCTATTAGTGTAAGTTTTGGTGTGAGTGCCCACTTATATGTTTTCAAAGCACCGTAAACAATAGAATTTTCCAGTTCAGGGGAAAGTACAAGATCAGTACCGTATTTATCATGGTCAAAGATATCAAAAATAGTTACAGATTGTATAGGATCACTTAAAACTGTTATATCTCTGATTACAAGCTGCGTTATGTTTGCCGGATCTCCTGTCATATCAATGTAATCACAGGTTAGTGCCGCAGGGTCAACGTCAATGGATAAAGAGTTTCCTCCGCCGGATAAGTCCAAATTCATTTGACTGTCGGTTATAAATCCGTTCATTAAATTAAAATGTGTATTTGCTGCACTTATTTTCCCGTTAGGCAAACCGGACTGCTCATTGTAAAATTCAAGACTGATGTTATCGGTCGTAACATCACTTTTTAAATTTTCATTAGCAGAACCTAAATAAACTTTGTCATTATATGATGAAGTCCCTTTAATATTGAGTTTGGTACCTTCAACTCCGGAAATGTTATCAGCCAAAATAATTTTTGCTCCGTTTGAAACATTCAGGTTCATTGTACCTATGCTGATCGGGTCGTCATTATAATAGATATCAAGATGAAAAGCGTTGCTTCCCGTAGAATCTTTGTTACCTGAAAAAATGACAGGAGCATCGGGATTATTGGCATTAATATTAACCGTTCCCTGAGCAAATATTGCACCGCCCAAATCTTCTGCCGTGTTGTTTATAAAACTTGCAGAACCTGTAATATTTGTCACTGACCTTGTTGTTGCGGTTATTGCTCCTCCGCGTCCGGATGATGTATTATTTTCAAAAATATTTGAATTATTTAAGTCAATTGTACTCATATAATTTATTATCGCACCGCCGCCCCATATGGATTCTGCCGAGTTATTCGTAAATTTGCAATTTGAAATTACTCCGTTTCCTGCCATTATGGAAATTGCCCCGCCGTATTCTTTTGCCGAATTATTATCAAATGTGCTGCCGCTTATTGTTATATCTCCTCCGCCTCCTATTGCTCCTCCGTATGAATTAGTACTTGAATTGTTGCTGAATGTGGAATTCGTTACGGTCAAAGTTCCTGAATTATCTATACCTCCGCCTTCATTTAATGCGATATTCCCGTCAAAAAGCGTGTTATCTACCGTTAACGTTCCAAGATTATTAATTGCCCCTGCTGCCCCTTTTTCTACGCTGTTGTTTGTAAACGAAGAACCGTTTTGAATAATCAAATTCCCGTTGTTGCTGTTATAAATAGCCCCGCCTATTGAATTACCCGTAACTTTGTTTTCGTTAAAATTAGTATTATCTATTGTAACGGTGCCACCGTTTATGTAAAGAGCACCTCCGTAGGCATCAGTTGAATTATCGCTTACATCAGAATCTTTAATGTTTAATGAACCGTCATTTACATATATTGCACCTCCGAAACGGCTTGCGGTATTATCTGATATTTTTGTATTGGTAATAACAGTATTTCCGTTATTTTGATAAAAAGCTCCTCCGTTAAATCCGTAATTTTCTGATATCAGTGAATCGGAAATTCTTAAACTTCCGTTGCCTGTATTATTTATTGCCCCTGATGTCAGACCGCTTGAATTTTTTGTAAAAGCTGAATTGCTAATGTATAAATCTCCGCCATTATTTGTTATTGCACTTATGTCATTTTTGATAGAGGTACTTCCTGTAAAATTTGTATTACTTACTGTAAATTGCTGATTTTTTATAGTTATTCCGCTTCCTTTGACATCGGTTAGTATATTTAAATTTGAAATTTCAGAACTTTTATCTGCACCATCATAGGTAAATGTATGCCCGTTTAAGGCAAAATTATAATGATTTTCGCTGTTGCTTCCGGCCAGTTCCAGACTAATTGCTTCACTTATTGAAGAATCCAATGAGATATCACCGTTTATATTAATTGTATGCTGCTGTTCAGGCTGTGCATTCGCTTTTGATAAAGCAGATTCAAAGCTTGAAGTATTGTCGGCATCAAAATTTTCGGCAAATGCAATAAAATTAGAAAAAAGTATCATCGAAAGACAGATACAGAGTTTTTGAAAAATTTTATTAAAAGTCATATGTATTATCCCCACTCAAAGATTTTTATAAGATAATAATAATTCCTGAAATAAACTCTAGTATTACCTGATTGTTTTTATTTATTTTGTTATTAAAAATATACTGTTTACTAATTTAAAAAATTTTTACTTTTTGATTATTTGATATATCTAAATAAAAAAGCGGGCTAAAACCCGCTTATAATATAAAAATACCCGAGATGCGATTCGAACGCATGACCTACCGCTTAGAAGGCGGTTGCTCTATCCAGCTGAGCTACTCGGGCTTGGATCCAGAGGGCTTAGACAAGTGTTTGGTTTCGTGGGGTACCTGTATAATCCCTCATAAAATTTATATTAGCACAAAAATTTTTGATTGCAAGATGTTTAATTATTTTTGTTTAATATATAATTTATAGTAGATAACTTAATTAGAAGGATAAAGATTATGCTAACCGGAAATGAAATAAGAAAATTATATTTGGATTACTTTAAAAGTAAACATCAGCATACAGTTGTTGAAAGTTCAAGTCTTGTACCTGACAACCCGACAGTATTGTTGACAACTGCAGGTATGTTACAGTTTTTGCCGATATTTTTGGGAATTGTAAAATCTCCGTATGATCCTGCAAGAGCTACTTCCTGCCAGAAGTGTGCCAGAGCAGGCGGAAAAGACAGTGATATTGAAAATGTCGGAAGAACGCCGCGACACCATACTTTCTTTGAAATGCTCGGTAATTTTTCATTCGGGGATTATTATAAAAAAGAAATTATTCCCTGGGCGTGGGAGTTTGTTACTGAAGTTTTAAAGCTTGATAAAGACAGATTATGGATTACGATTTTTGAAACAGATGATGAAGCTTATGAAATCTGGAGAAGCGTCGGAGTTCCTGCTGAACGTATTAAGCGTAAGGGCAAAAAGGATAATTTCTGGGGACCTCCAGGGGCATCAGGCTCTTGCGGACCGTGTTCGGAAATCCATTATGATTTAGGCGAACAGTACAAATGTGATAACCCGAATTGCGGAATTGATACTTGTGAATGCGACAGATGGGTTGAAATTTGGAACCTTGTTTTCACTGAACTTTATCAGGATGAAGAAGGTAACCAATCACCTCTTGAAAGCAAAAACGTAGATACCGGTATGGGGCTTGAACGAATAACAATGGTTTGTCAGGGGGTTGCTTCCACTTTTGAAACTGACCTTTTAAGACCTATAATGGATAAAGTTTGCGAGATGAGCGCAGTACCTTACAAAAAATCCGAAAAAACGGATATTTCGTTAAGAATTATCACAGATCACGCAAGATGTGTCTCTTTCTTGATTTCTGACGGCGTTATTCCGGGTAATGAAGGAAGAAGTTATGTTTTAAGAATGATTTTAAGACGTGCGCTGCGCCACGGTAAAATCTTAGGAATGGAGTTACCGTTCTTGTATAAGCTTGTTGATGTTGTTGTTGAAAACTATGGAGAAGCATATCCGGATCTGGTTAAAAACAAAGCAAAAATTATTGATACAATTAAAAAAGAAGAAGAACGTTTTGCAAAAACTCTTGACAGAGGATACAAAATGTTAGATGAATTTATCTCCGCAAAGAAAGATATTGACGGGGAAAGTGCTTTTAAATTGTATGATACATACGGTTTTCCTTTTGAATTGACAAAAGAAATAGCAGAAGAAAACGGTTTACAAGTTGATGAAGCAGGCTATAAGTCTGCAATGCAGGAGCAAAAAGACCGTGCAAAAGCTGCGACAGCTAAAATAAGCGTTACAGGCGATATTAAATATGCGAAAGTTGAAGAACAGGTCGGTTCAACTGAATTTGTCGGATACAATGAAAACGAATGCGGTGCAAAAATTCTTGCAACTGTGGAAGGCGACGGTTACGTTGATATTGTTCTTGATAAAACACCTTTCTATGCAGAATGCGGCGGTCAGGTCGGTGATAGCGGCTATATCGAAAATGACAATTTAAAAGCCGAAGTTTTGACAACTTTTAAAGTTAATAAACTTTTTGTACATCGTTCTAAATTGCTTAACGGCGAGATTACAATAGGTGAAAATGTAAGAGCAAAAATCGACCTTGCAAGACGTGAAGAAATAAGACTTCATCACTCATCTGCCCATTTGCTTCAGGCAGCTTTGACTAAAGTTCTCGGTAATGAAGTTAAACAGGCGGGTTCTCAGGTTGAGGAAAACAGAATGCGTTTTGACTTCACTTTCTCAAGAGCAATGACGCCTGCAGAAATTTCTAAAACTGAAGATATCGTAAATGAATGGATTGCAGAAGGTTTAGACGTAACAACTCAGGAAATGGATATTGAACAGGCGAAATTAACTGGAGCCGTTGCATTATTCGGTGAAAAATACGAAGATGTTGTAAGAGTTGTTTCTATGGGTATTGGCGGCAACTGTATTTCTAAAGAATTCTGTGCGGGTACTCATGCAAGAAACACGCGTGATTTGAGAATGTTTAAGATTGTTTCGGAAGGTGCTATTGCTGCAGGAACAAGACGTATTGAAGTTGTTGTTTCTAAAGCCGCTTTTGAATATATGAACGAAAGAGTTAAAGAAATGGATAAACTTTCTCAAATGTTCAAAGTTCATTCAGAAGAAGTTATTGAGCGTGTTGAAAAACTTCAGGAAGAAAATAAAGAACTTCAAAAAGAATTAACTCAGGCAAAAGAAGAAAGTGCAAGAGCAAAATTTGCAACCTTCCTTTCAAAATCTGAAGATATTGACGGCGGAAAACTTTTTGTTTCAAAAGTTGAAAATTTCGACGGGAATGCAATTAAGGCAGGTATTGAGTTTATGTCGCAGAAACTTGGAGAATGCATAATAATTCTTGCATCTGAAAAAACTGTTGCTGTAAAAGTTTCTGACAGTTTTGTGAAAAAAGGTGTTAATGCCGGAAAAATTGTCGGAGAAATTGCGCGTGCAACGGGTGCAAACGGCGGCGGACGTCCGAATTTTGCACAGGGCGGTGTGAAAGATGCCTCAAAACTTGATGAAATTCTTGTAAAAGTACAAGATGATATAAAATCTGTAAGAGTTTAAAAAAAGGGATTAAATCCCTTTTTTTATTTATAATTAAATAAGGAGAAATTTATGACCGTTTTAAAAATAGAAAGATTACCTCATAACAAATACCTGCCGGAATACAAAACAGAAGGTGCTGCAGGTATGGATTTATGTGCCGCAATTTCTGAACCGATTACTTTAAAACCTTTAGAAAGAACGCTGGTTCCTACCGGATTGAAAATTGAACTTGAGCATGGTTATGAAGCACAGGTCAGACCGCGTTCGGGATTATCGATTAAGCATGGGATTACTTTGATTAACTGTGTCGGTACAATTGATGAAGATTACAGAGGCGAGGTTTGTGTTCCTGTTGTAAATATTTCTAATGAAACTTACACAATTCAGCCAGATGAAAGAATTGCACAGATGATTATCGCGCGTGTTGAGCAGGCACAAATTCAAGTTGAAGTTGAATTGTCACAAACCGTACGAGGGGCAGGCGGCTTTGGCTCTACGGGAAAATAATGCTGAGCACCTTTATTGTTAAACCTCATCTTAATAAATGATTTCAAACAATAAATTATAGAATATTATGCATCTGTACTTTAAAAAGAAAGGAATTTATATGGCAAATGAAGTAACAGGCATGACAGGTAACAAGTCTTATACTGCAACTCTGCTTCTGGCATTTTTTTTAGGCGGTTTTGGCATACATAGATTTTATACCGGTTATATCGGCATTGGTATTTTGCAGCTTTTAACCGGAGGTGGTTTTGGTATATGGCTGCTTATTGATTTGTTTTCAATTGCATTAAACAAATTTGTTGATGCAAACGGGGATTTTCTTGCAGGCTACAATAAAGTATTAGCAAATATACTTTTGGTCTTATTAATAATATCAGTTGTACTATGTATTATTGGAATTTTTTCAGCCCTTATATTTCCATTTTTATTAGTTTAATTTTAGATAAAAAAAGAACCTTTTTAATTAAAGGTTCTTTTTTTATTATATCGAGGAAAAGGAGGAATATTAAAAATTTATTTTTTGCCTTTAAAAACTGAAATGTCAGATAAGTCTTTTAAGGCAAAGTTTGTATTAACATCAAAAATTGCATTAGGGTTTTGATTGTCTTTGTTATTAAGTTTTGACCAGTAGTCGGGGTCTAATTGCGGACGCCCTTTCGGTATATCACTGTTAAATTCAACCATATATAATTTCCCTTTGATACTTTTTTTAACGTCAAACATGAAAAAAACTTTAGTATTTTAATCTGTTTTGTTAAAAATTTGTTACACTCGTTTAATTGTTAAAAGCATTTCATTTGGCACAAAGTAATCTTTTACTCCGTAATTAGCGTTTACAAACAAAAATTCGAGAGTATCCCCCTTATCAATGCCAATGTCGTCAAAAGGAATACTTATATCTGCAACTTTGTCATAAACTGCTGTTATATTTTTGGAAGAAGTAATTACCCATAAATTATTCGGGATTGCTTTTACAAGTCTTACAAGATTAATTTCGTTATCGTATATTGAAATTTGCATTTCGTTGTGAAATTTTTCCTTAGATATTGGCAGAATGCTTTCTGTTTTTTGAATAATTCTTATAGGCGAAAGCGATTGTTTTTTATTTTGGTTTCTTGTATAAAGATACATTTGATTAACGCGTTTAGTTTTAGCAGCGGCTTGTTTGTTGTATTCATTTATATAAAATCTTAAATATAAATTATCTTTATCATAACCAAAGCAGATTTTGTCATAAAATTTATCCTCATCAAGAACAGGACCATCGGGAATTTTTATACAACCTGCATTAAGCCAGCTTTCATCATCGTTTTCTTTGCCGTCAATGGTTGGCGTGAACTCGCCTTTGGGGTATCTTGAAGGTTTGGAAATTGCTGACAAAAGTGGTGTATCAAGATATTGGGGAACTTCTAAACCGAGATACAGATAAATATTTTTCAGATGTTCCCTGAAAATATAGTCAAATATATTATCACGTCCCGAATCATTAGGCTCGCCGTACCACCAGAACCAGTCACTTCCCTCACAGATAAAAAGTTCACGACGTGCCGCATCAATATTAGGGTGAAGCGGATTTTGCTTTACAAATGCGCAAAAATCATCGCGAACCTGCTTCAAATATGTCCAGGCAAGGTTTTTTAGAGGTTCATCAATCCATAATTTAAAGTTTCTGTTAATCCACGAGCCCGGACTTAATTTATTAAGCGGTTTTTGAGCATCTTTTTCAAGATAATCGCTTATCAAAACAGTTTCTAAAGTCGGGTCGTTTTCGATTAAAGAATAAATTGTCTGTAAAAATGTCGAACCGTCTTCGGTATAGTTTTCCCAGCAGTTTTCACCGTCCATGGCAATAGTTAATAAATGGTGTTCATCAGGTGATGAAAGCAGTTTGCTTTGTGCAACTTTAATTCTGTCATACAAATCATTTGCGGCAGCTTCTGCAGAATGGTTAGGATATTCAAATCCTATTAAATTAGGGATTACCGAATCTCTGAAAATTATATTTACATCTTTGTAATTATAAGACTTTAATAAATGATACGGATCTTCAAGGTAACCTCTGAAATCTCTCACGAATTCAAATTTAATAGAATTGGAAAGAATACCTTCATCGGATATAGTCCATTTAACCCCCAGTTCTTTAAGCATTTCCATAACTTTTGAGTTTACACATTGTTCAGAGGGCCAAATACCTTTAGGGCGTTTCCCGAACAATTCTTCCATACGGTCGAGTGCCATTTGTGTTTGAACCTTTGCATCGAGTTCCATTTTAAGGTTTGAAGGCAAATCGCTTTCAGGAGATTTTTTTATGCTTTTTATATCTAAAAGGATTGGCAAAATCGGGTGATAATACGGGCTTGTAGTAATCTCTATTTTACCTTTTTCAATAAATTTTCTGTAAGTCGGTATAATTTTTCTTATTATATCTCTTTGAATGTCAATAATTTTAATTCTGTCATCAAGTGTATAATTTTTACCTTTTTTGATAAGTTTTTTCAATTCGGGATATTTATTTTTATAAATCGGATCAAACCACGCCAAATTAAACAATGCCATTAAATCGGAATATTCCTGCGGTGAAAACAGGTTTATATCATTTTCTCCGTTTATTTGATATTTTTGATAAAGCCTGTTATATTCTTCATTAGGCAAAATCATTGAATGAAAGTTGGCATCAAAAAAGTTATTTATTATAAATTCTTTATCATCGTCGGTTAAACTTTCAACGTCTGTAACGGTAAGCCTTGAATGTATGTCATGCATTTCATTCTCGCCGTAATCAATTAATGCATCTAAAAGTACGGGAACAAGGTTAAAATTTAACCTGATATTTTTGAATTTGTCGAGAATAAGTACCATATCAAGATAATCTTTAACAGCATGCAGTCTTACCCAGGGCATCAAATAGTCGCCTTCGGGTGATAATTGATAAACAGGCTGATGCATGTGCCAGTAGAATGCTATAGATAACTTTTTTGTTTGGCTCATCATAAAACTTCACCGTAAACTATTCTTAAAAATATTATAGCATTCAAAAGCAAAAAAAGGAATATTTTATTTCGGTAAATTTTTAAAATAATCGGGTTCAGTCATTGCTTTATAAGTACATCCTATTCCGTTAAGATTATTTGTTGAAGTTTTTGAACAATAAGTATCGTCTGAATATTTTGTTCCTTTGGCTCCCATAGGAAGCAGCTTTCCCTCTTTAGTTATCTGGAAGGTAAATAAATCCTGTCCCAATCTGTTAGGTTTTTTATTATAACCGTTTACATCAACGGAAATAAAAAAATCCGATACAGCAAGTTCTGTTGTTCCCGAACTTGTGCTGTATTCGAGCAATATAAAAGAGCCGTCATGTAAAACATATTGCCCGTCGTCAAACAAATGTAGATTTAGTGAATTTCCGTTAAGTGTAGTATATATTTTGGAATTATCATCGGCTCCCCAACCGTTATTAAGAACACATTCTCCGTTTAAGTATCCGCGTCCGCAATCCCTAAGAACTTTAAAATATTTTAATATGAAAATATCTCTCAATTCTTTCCAATCCGCTGCATCGCCTGGCTGTAAAACTGTACCTGTATCAGCTTGATATAAGCTTAGAGCTTGTGCGATTACTGATGCATTTTTTTTCAGACCTGTTTCAAGTTCTTTCGCTCTTTTATCGGCAATTAATGCGGGCATTGTTAATGCTGCGAGTACGCCCAATATACCTATAGTAATAAGTACTTCAGCAAGTGTGAAACCTAAATTAAGTGTGTTCCTCTTGTCCATAAAAATTTTTACCTCCTGACTAATAGAAATGACTTATTAGTCTATTTATATATAGATTATTTCATAAAACTCTATTTTTATGTAGTTAAAATCTATTAAAATTTACATTATTTTAACAAAAGGACATAATATGGATACTATAAAGAAGAAAATCGGGAATAATTTAAAAAAATTAAGGACTAAAAAAGGTCTAAAACAAAGTGAACTTGCTGAACTTGTAGGAGTTGAAGATAAGACTATCAGCAGAATAGAAGTCGGCGGGAATTATCCTTCTATGGATTTGCTTGTACGTTTAGCAGAAGCCTTGAATTGTGAACTTGTTGACTTTGTGAACTTTTCAGATAAAATTATTGACAGTATAAATGAACTTTCAAAAGATGATTTGAAAGTTCTTGAAAAGTTTGTTTTTCTGCTTAAAGATAAAATTTAGATATTATGCATATTATCAAAGATTTCTTTTCTCTGAATCCATATTTCCATTCCGAGTTCTTCGCCTGTTTTAGTTAAAGCTTCTTTAATTTCCTTGAATGAAAATTTTGATTTTTCAATATTTCCGAGCATAAACATTACAAAATGACCCTGCATTAAAGTTTGTTTAATGTCCTCAATATTAACTTCATATTCAGCAAGCACTGCCGATACTTTTGCAACAATACCCACTTTATCAACGCCTGAAACCGTTATGATAATTTGTTGATCTGACATAATACCTCATCATCTTCTTCATTTTCAACAGCAGCTTCTACGGGGTTTAACCAGTCGCGGTTAATCCATCTGCCCAATTGATGAACTCTGCAGTATTCCGCAAGGTCTTTTTTGACTTCCGGAGCAAGTATATACATTGCAATAATATTAGGCAAAGACATTGCAATCATCATGGCATCTGTAATATTAATTACTGAAGTTACATTTAAAACAGAACCGATTACGATAAATGCGCAATAGATAAACTGGAATGTAAGAGTTCTTTTCTTTCCTTCTCCGAAAAGGAAGTTCCAAGATTTTTGCCCGTAATAAGCCCAGCTTATGATTGTTGATAAAGCATACAAAAGAACAATACCTGCCAGAAGTGTCGGGAAAAATGGCATTACTGATGAAATTGCATCAGATGTCATTTCAATACCTGAAGTATGCCCTGCATGAGTTTTGTAAACACCTGTAATTACAATTGCAAAAGCTGTTAAAGTACACATAAATCCTGTTAAAAACGGATCTAATAGTGCTACGAAACCTTGAGATAAAGGTTCATCAGTTTTTACTGTTGCATAAACAATGGGAGCAGAGCCTGTTCCTGCTTCGTTTGACTGAACGGAACGTCTTAAACCCATAATCATTGCAACGAACATCCCGCCGTAAATTGATTCGGGTTTAAAGGCTTCTTTAAGAATTACCCATGCGGCATGCGGGATTAATTTAAAGTTGCATACAATAACTGCCATTGCCGCAAACAGGTATATAAAAATTTTCAGCGGAACAATTTTTTCCGTAACTTTAACGATATTTTTAATACCGCCTATAACGATTAATCCTACAACGACTGCCATTCCAAGCCCGATTACCCAGTGAAAGTTGTGCATAAATCCGTTTTCACCGCCGCAAACGTTTACAAATTGATTAGCAGCCTGATTAATTTGTATCATATTTCCGCCTGTAATACCGCCGCAAATACAAAGAATTGCAAACATTACAGACAAAGGCTGTCCAAGCCATCTTAATTTTTTTCTTGTAAGCCCGTGTGCCATATAATGCATCGGACCGCCGGAAATAGACCCGTCAAGGTTAAATCTTCTGTACTTAACAGCCAATGCAGCTTCAACAAATTTTAATGACATTCCCAGAAGTGCACCTACGATAATCCAAAAAGCAGCTCCCGGCCCGCCCATAGAAATTGCAATTGCTACACCTGCAATACTGCCTAAACCTATAGTTCCGGATAAAGCTGTCATTAAAGCCTGAAAAGGAGAAGTTTCTCCCGAACCGTCATCAGATTTTTTGGGCTTAAAAACAAGGTCAATTGCATGTTTAAATCCCCAAACAGCAATTCCTCTGAGGTAAAAAGTAAAAAATATTCCTGCAAATAAAATCCAGAATATAATAATCGGTACATCTGCACCAAAAACATGAACAGGATGGAAAATTATTTTCGCAATGGCATCGGATACCGGCGCGACGTTTTTATCCATAAATGCATCAATGTTAAAAGCATCAGCCTGTTGGATGTTAAATAAAAGTGTCAAAAGTACAATTAAAATTCTGTTCATTAAATTATTTCCTTTCGGGGTATTCGCAAAAAATTTCGGCTCTCTGTGTTTATCACTAACCCCAGAATTATACTACCAGAAACATGCTTGCATGATGTCAAATCTTTACAAAATCTTAAAAATTTGTTGCAAATATTCATCAGCGCACCTGTCTGAGGAGTACTCTCCGATTGTTCGTAAACTATTGTAGCGCAATGTTTTCAGACTGTCATCATCCATGTTTTTTATATTAAGGAGTATTTTTCTTATTTCATTTGAAATCGGAAGCGTAAGAAATCCGTTTTGCCCGTCTTTAATAATTCCGGAAATCCCGTCATCTTTTGTACAGACAGTTATACAGCCTTGCGACATTGCCTCTAAATATACCATACCAAAGGTTTCACCTGTACTCGTAAGTATAAAAATATCACTTTCACGCATTTTTGCAAGAACTTCGCTGTGCGGAAGATAACCTGTAAATTTTACACTTTTATCAATTTTTTCTAAATTTTCTCTTCCTTTACCATCCCCGATTACTGTCAGCTCAAAGCCTTTAAGCCCTTTGCAGGCTTCGATAACTTTATCAATATTTTTTCTTTTCTTGAAGTTTGCACAGGTTAAAACCTTGATTTTGTCTTTGTTTAGGGGGTGAAAATCTGTTTTTATAATTTCTTTTTTTACACCTGACAGGGCAGTGAATGTTTTATTTTCAAATTCAGAATAAAGTTTTAGGAGTTTATCTTTAATTACAAAAGATCGGCAGGCAATTGCTTTTGCATTATCAAGTGCAGTTTTCAGTCTTTTTTTGAAATGAAATTTATATAACGGATTTGTCAAAATTTCCAAATCCGAATTGTGAACGCCTGCAATGAAAGGAAGCCCGAGTTTATTCGCAAACAAAATTCCCGAAGGCATATGGGCAATTACTAAATCATATTGCTTAAGCCCTGGCATTTTCTTCTTTATATTGAACCAGAACGGCGTCCAATAATTTATATTCAAAACTTTTCCATATTGTCCTGTTTTATAAAAAGGTTTCCCCCGTAAAAAAGAATTCAAAATAAAATTAGGTTTTATAACATCAACGTTATGCCCTGAATTTTCCCACTCTTTCACAAAATTCAAAAGCGTTTTGGGTGTTGTTTTTTCATTTTCATTTACAGGATATAAGTCTGTTATAAAAAGAATATTCATAAAACGAATTATATCATAAGGTGATTGTGGTTTTATACATTATGTGGTTTAATTATTTTGCGAGGTAATTTTATGAGTTCTGAACACGATTATAAATTTTATTTAGATAAAGGAATATCAGAAACAAACGAAGGAAAGTTTGATGAGGCTATGCACTCTTTAAATAGGGCAATTGCTTTAAATCCTGACAGTGCGATGCCTTATTTTTCACTGGCAATAGTTTTTCATAACCTTAAAGAGCTTGAACCAGCTTATGAAAATTACACAAAGGCGATTGAACTAAATCATAAAATGACAGATGCGTATTTTAACCGTGCACAGGTAATTCTTGCCGATGATGCTCCGGACACTGCAAAATTAAAATCAGCTATAAAAGATTTTGATAAAGCAATCGAGCTTGATCCGAAATTTGTTGATGCTCTTTATTATAAGGCAGTTATTCAAAAGAAGCTTGAAGATTACAAAGGTGCTGTGGAAACTCTTGATAAAGTTCTGGCTATTGATCCTCAGGCAGTTTATTCAAAAGCTTTGAAAAAGTTGATTTTACAAAAATATTTAAAATAAATTTTCTTTTAATTTGCTAATTTTTTTGTATGAATATTCGATTTTTTCTTGAAGTTCTTTGTCGTTCAATGCTTTTTGTGCAATTGTTTCTATTATTTCAATTGTTTCTGGTGTGGAATTTCTGTAAATAAACATATTCAAGCCTGCACGAATACCGATTTCACAGGCATTAATTTTATGAACTAAACTTTTGCAATGGCTTGCTAAGTTTTGACATAGATTGTGTTGCAGGGCTGCGTGCGTACCGCTCTCAGCGCAAGTATAAGTAGTCTGACATTGACTGTTCGGCATAGCTACGTGCGTAGCACCCGCCATTATCATGTCGTCGGAAATTATTACACCCTCAAAGCCTAATTTATTTCTTAAATAAGAGATTGCATTTTTGCTTAAAGATGTCGGAATAACATCTCGTTCGAAACATGTGCAGTGAAGATGTGCTGCCATAACCATTTCAATTGTTTTTGCACAAGCCGCAAACGGTTTTATATGCGTGCTCTCCATTTCTTCAATCGGCAAATCTATTTCGGGAAGTGTCAAATGACTGTCGGTATTTGCATCTCCGTGCCCGGGGAAATGTTTTACGCATGGAATAATCCCGTTTTCGCGATAAGTTTGTGAAACAATTTTTTCGCCCTTAATAACATCATCAACATTATCGGAAAATGCACGTTCGCCGATTATCGGATTATTCGGATTAGTGTTTACGTCAATGCAGGGAGCAAAATTCAGGTTAAGTCCGTAACTTTTTAATTCTTCCGCAATCTCCCGGGTTTGCGTCCGTAAAAAATCCTCCCCTTTTGCATAAGCAAATTTGGCGGACAAATATTTTTTACCGTTATGAATATTTTCTGTTCTTTCAACTCTTCCGCCTTCCTGATCAATTGATAAAAACGGTGCAATTAAAGCTTTTGACTTAATATCGGAAATCAGGTTTTTGAATTGGTCTTTTGATTGAATGTCTTTTGTGAAAAAGATTATCCCGCCAAGACCGTTTTCAAGAGCTTGTATGTACCCGTCACCTTCTGTGCCGAGTATAAACATTTGATATAATTTTGTTTTTAAATCCATTACAACACCTTTTGGGCAAGCGGGAACAGTTCGTATAATTTCCCGTTAGCAATAACTTTTTCAATACCTTCAAGAATTTCTGCAAGCTCTTTTTCGGACGGTGTTTTTAGGCTTTGAGGCAGTTTAATGTCATCAGTTGTTTTTGTTTCAACAAAGCCTTTGTTTGCTTTCAAAAATTCCCTGTATGCAGCAAGAATATTCAAACTTTCAGTATCAATCGAAAAATTTTGCCCAGTATAATATTTTACGTCTTTTTTTAATTGCTCAATGTATTCCTCTATAAATTCAACTTCGCTTAACGTATCTTTTTCCGAATATTCGCCGCCGTAGCAAAGATTATTTAAAATAGGTTTATTATCAAGATTTTTGATATAGACAGCCCATAGAATACATCCAAGATAAAAACCTAAATAATTCTTTAGTAATGACTGAATTTTCGGATAATACATCCTGAATTGAGCTTTCTTCTGATTAAAATTTTTAAATCTGTCAAGCCCTGCATAAATATATTCTATATTCGGCACAAACGCTGTTATATGTTGTACAAAACCTGGATCAAACTGTGCTCCGTCTTTTGTGTCTATCATTTATTCTCCTTTTTAAATCATTTCAAATTTTACTTTTTTCCTGTTATTTTTCAAAACTTTTTCCTGAAATTCTTTGTCATACTGCAGTCTGTAACCGTTAGTAAAAGCTTTTACAACCGCGTTAGAAAAAGTCCTTTTCGCGCTCCAGTATGAAGTGTGTGCAAACAGAACCGAACGTTTTGACCACACACTTGAATTATCGTATACAAATCCCTTCGGATTTTCAATCTCAATATTTGCAAGTTTTTCCATTTCATCTATTGTAAGATTTTTAGTGCTTGGAAAACCGAGCGGGTCTTCGCGGTAATTTACCGTAATAAAAAATAACCCGTTTTCGATAATATATTTAAGCATTAGTTTATTATAATAAGTCAATTCATAATCAGGATCTGCAAGGTCTGAATAAAAAAGTACCAGAGGGCTTGCAAAATTAACAACACCTTGTAAAGAACCTGCAGGAGCACAGGCTGTTTTTGTTGCTTCCCGTAATTTCAAATAATTTTCTTCAAGTGAGTTATCGTCAAATTTTTTTAATATCAGATGACCGCTTTGCGAAACCGTGCCTATTTCAGCTTTTGAAAGCGCTGATATACAGGTATTTTCAAGAGGATGCTCAGATGCGAATTTTCTGACATTGTCACTTACGTCAATTTCGTTAAACAATTCTTCAGGATTGAGATAGGGGAGTTTATTAAACATATATTCGTAAGTAACGAAACTTCCTGCCGAATATCCGTATAATACTGTTTTATTGCCTTTTTGAGCTTCTTTAATAACTGTATCGTTTAACTCATCCAAAATCGGGAGCATATTATGCTGCTTTTGTACCCAAATAGCATCGTGCAAATAAGCTGCAAGCATTGATCTGACTTTGTACGCAATTGTGGGGCTGAATGCTTTTGTCAAATCAAGCTGCCCCTGCACGAATTCCAAATCTTTTTGGCTTTTGTCACCCCAGAAAAAAATTACCGGTTCTTCGTTTATTTTGTATTGGGGTTTGTCTAAGAATACTTGTTTAATTTCTTTGTTTTTTTCAAACTTTTTTTTCATAACGGGATGAAGTTTTTGAACTCCTTCAATGTACCAGTTGCGCATTTTTTCATCGTTATTGTTTGAACCGTTTATGTATACAAAACTTACACCTGTTTGAGCAAGGCAGACATTTTGTAACATTAATAAACCTAAAATAATCCCTAAAATCTTTTTCATGTTAATATGATAGCACAAAGGAGTAATTTATATGAAAAAATTTTTATTTGTTTTCTCTTTAATCGCATTTTTTTGTTTAGGTGTACAAATTTATTCAAATCAAACATCTGTATATGATGAATGTTTGATAGCAGGCAGAGGCTGCTGTTCTCGTCATGGCGGCGTATGCGGATGTTCGGGCGGTCGTTCAAAATGCTGTGACGGGACATTAAGTCCTACCTGCCAGTGTTTTATGGATGAAAATAAAGGTATGCAATTATAAAAAAGCACCCGTCAGGGTGCTTTTCATTAATCTAATCGTTTGAAGTAATTTTGTAAACTCCTGCCGCTGCTGCGCCTCCTGCAAAGTTAGTTAAGAGGGTTATTAAAATTAATTTTGTCTGTGTCATTTTCATTGTTAAAAGTCCTATAGCTACTGCAGGATTAAATGCTCCGTAGCATGTTCCTGATGTTGCAAGCAAGCCTACAATAACAATTGAACCTATTGCAAGTCCGAAATATGAGTTTCCTTTAGTATCTTCTGATGTTGCTGTATTTAAAACCGTATAACATAATGCAAATGTAAACAGAAATTCGCAAATAATCATAGGAGTTATGCTGAAGGAAGTTTCTGTGATATACGGCGGAATAGCTACAATGTAAGAAGCTAATAACGCTCCTAAAGCACCCCCAATAAATTGTGCTGTAATATAGGGTACAAAATCTTTCCATGATATAGCACCTCTTATAGCGGCAGCAAGAGATACTGCAGGATTATAATGCCCGCCGGAAATATGACCGCCCGCATAGACCATTACCATTAAAACAAAACCTATTGCCATTGGCGGAAAACCTTCACGCCCGTTGGGAAATAAGGCGCATCCGATAGTGAATACAAGAAAAAATGCCCCTATAAATTCCACTAAACATTTTTTTAAAAGTTCTTTCATTTCTCTCTCCTTTATCGCAAAAATTTTAACATACTTTTTTATTTTATTCAATTAATCTTTTTATGGTATAAAATAGTTATGTTTTATTTTGAAGAGATTAACGGGAAAAAGATATTAAAAAGCAGTGTTCTTAACGGGCTGCAGCATTTTTTTACAACGCGGGAAAGCGTTATAAAGACAAAAGAGCCTGATTTTGAAGAAACTGTAAAAGAAAATAAAAAAGATATATGTAAATTTTTGGGGATTGAAGAGGAAAATTTAATTCATCCGTCGCAAACTCATACTTCAAATGTTGAAATTGCGAGAGCAGGAATTTCTTCATATCCTGATACTGACGGCTTAATCTTAGCAAATCATAAACAGGCAGTTTATTTGAATTTTGCGGACTGCACGCCTGTAATAATTTTCGATCCGATAAATCAAATTGCCGCTGTATCTCATGCGGGCTGGCGCGGTACTGCAGGAAATATTGCGTCAAAAACAGTACAAAAGATGAAAGCTGAATTCGGTTCTAATCCTGAAAACTTAAAAGCCGCAATAGGGCCTGCGATATCTTTTTGCTGTTATAATGTCGGCGAGGATGTATACAGACAGCTTGCACAAACTGTCAGGGATTTTTCAGGTTTGTCAGAAATTCGTCAGGGTAATATTTATGTTGATTTAAAAGGGATTAATAAAAGACAGCTTGAGGAAGCAGGCGTAAAAGAAATTGATGTATGTCCTTATTGTACTGTTTGCAATAATGAATTATTCTTTTCATACAGAAAAGAAAATGCAACAACAAACCGTCACAGCGCGGTTATAAAGTTATAAGAAATCAGGACTAATCATATTAAGGACATAGAATATAGTAAGGTATTCTTCAAAACTTACGAAAAGACTGCCATTTTCAGCTTGTTTGATAGTAGAAACAGACAAAAATGTTCTGTTTGCAAGCTCTTTGAGAGAATATCCCTTACTCTCTCTATTTTCCCTGATTGTTTTGGCTAAAAAGTTCATTTTCTCTGTTTTATTCATCTCCATTAATCCCCGTTATATTACTTAATAAAATTCTCATTAATAACTAATATGTATCGTATTTAAGACAAATTATAGTTTGTTGGAACTATTTTGTCAATAAAAATATAATTTAATTATGGATAATGAAAATAAAAGCTATATTCGTTCATTATTGACTTTGCATAATATGTCTATAATTAAATTGGCAGAGTTGATGACTAAAGAATTGTGCAAACCTTATACCAGGCAAAGTTTGTATGGTAAGTTAGACAGAGATTCTTTATCACTTAAAGAGTGTCAGGCTATTGCCAAAATTTTGGGTTATCATATAGCTTTTATTAAAAATAAATAAGCCTATATTTTTATAAAATTTTCTAATATTTCATGTCCGTGTTCGGTAAGTATGGCTTCGGGGTGAAATTGTACTCCGTAAATCGGCAATTCCTTATGTTCAATTCCCATAATTATTTTGTCTTTTGTTTTTGCCGTAATTTTTAAACTTTCCGGCAAATCTTTTACAATAAGAGAATGATATCTTGCTGCTTTAAATCCCTGATTAATTCCCTTAAAGAGCTTGCAATATTCATCAAAATATATTTCTGATGTTTTTCCGTGGACAGGTTGCGGGGCTTTAACAACTTTTCCGCCGAAGAACTGTGCTATACACTGGTGTCCCAGACAAATTCCCAGTATCTTTTTTGTTTTGTAAAATTCTTTTATAATATTCATTGATATGCCTGCGGTGTCAGGGTTACCCGCTCCGGGGGAAATTATTATGCCGTTGAAATCAATATTTTTGAGTTTTTCAACGGTAATTTTATCATTTTCGTAAATTTTCGGTTTAACCCCTAGTTCCTCAAGATATTGGACTATATTGTAGGTAAATGAATCGTAATTATCAATCAAAATCATAATTTTACCTCGACAATTCCGCGGACTGAATTAACGCAAAAGATTTTTTCCGCCTCGAGAAGGTCTGATTTATACAGAATTTTTTCGGTTATATTTTTCATAGATTGCCTGTAAATTCCGTTCAAAAGCCCGCATTTTACAGGCGGAGTATACAATTTCCCGTTAATCTGAAGGATTATATTGCTTCTTGCGCCTTCTGTAAGCTCTCCTTTTTCGTTAAAAAATATTTCGTCGTAAATTTCGTTATTTGTAATTTTTTGGTAACTTTCATAAAACCACGGGCGGTAAGTTGTTTTATGATAAAGAAATTCATTACTGCTATTAACTTTTACGGATGAAATCGTAATTTTGTTTGTTGTATGGGATAACAACGGTTTGTATTCTTTTGTAATTTTTCCGTCTTTATGCAAAAGTATACGCAAAATTCCGTCTTTTTCGGGAATAATTTCAGGCTTGGAGAATTTAAATCCAAAATATTCTGCTGTTTTTTCCATTCTTTCGAAATGTTCTTTTTCAAATAAAAGTTTACCGTTTTCAACTTTTATTGTTTCTGCTATTTGAAAATTATCTGTCAGAAATTTTGTTTTTGTAAGTGTTTCTTCCCACTCGTCCTGAATATCGGAATTCCATACAATTGCCCCGCCGACACGATATTTAAAGTTTTTATCATATTTACTTTTTTGAAGAATTCTTATCGGCACACTGAAAACTGTTTCTTGCGGTGAAATCATTCCGATTGCTCCGCAGTAAATATCGCGTGTTCCTTTTTCAATCTGATTAATTATTTTCATTGTACTTATTTTGGGTGCTCCCGTTATTGAACCGCAGGGGAAAATTGCTTTAAATACGTCAAACAATGTTGTGTTGTCTTTTAAATCCGCTTCTATTTGCGACGTCATCTGATGAAGTGTTTTATGCGTTTCTATTTCGAAAAGCTTTGAAACTCTTACAGAACCTGTTTTGGCAATGCGTCCTAAATCGTTCCTTAAAAGATCGACAATCATAACATTTTCAGCGCGGTTTTTTTCATCGTTTTGTAAATAATTAATAAGTTTTATATCTTCTTCTCTGTTTTTTCCGCGTCTTACAGTGCCTTTCATCGGCTTTGTTATTATATGATTGTTTTTGAGTTTAAAAAACAGTTCGGGTGAAAATGAAAGCACCGTATCATAATCATTTTTTAAATAGAAATTGTAAGATGTTTTCTGTCTGCTCAAGAGAGTTTCAAAAAGTGCTAAATCATCCCCTTCATAAGGGACTTCAAAGTCATAAGTGTAATTAACTTCATACGTATTTCCGCAGGCAATTTCTTCTTTAATATTTTTTATTGCGTTTGAATATTCACAAAAATTTACACAAGGAACGGGGTTAAGGGGCAAATTTTTGCCTTCACGCGGTTTATACTTATTGTAATTTTCAAACACTTCAAAATACAAAAGCGGTAAATGATACTCCCGAACACTAAAAGCTTCATAGCGTACATAACCTGTAAGAAAGTATTTTTGTTTCAGTTCTTCTATTAAAACAAAGGCAGCTTCAAGTTCTTCACGGTTAAATGCGCAAATTACATTTATCGGATTTGTAAAGATTTTGTCAGAGAAAATTATCATAATTAAAATATATCAAAACAATGTGTTAATATAAAGGCGGAGGTCTAATGAAAAAATTTACGGTTCTATTTATACTGTTTCTGTTTTGTTTCTGTTCATTTTCTTTGCCTGAAGCATCAGCGAGAACTGTAAGAAAAGACCGCCCTGTCAGACTTGTTAATCAAAAACATTACAGACGTCATTACACTCATTACAGAGTTGGCAGAGGAAGAACAATAAGATGCAACGGAAGCTGTCACAGGCAGAAAAAAGAAGAACGACAACCGGTTTATTCATACAGTCCTGCAAGAAGTAATCCCGGGTATGTTTCAGGCATGACGGTAAAAAGACCGAGAAAACCTGCAGTTCCCGGAATGACGGTTCATAAATTTAATGATTTTAAACGACCTGCGCCGGTTACATATACATTTTCACCGCTCAGGACAAATTAATAACCCATAAACATATTTTGCATTCCGCCCTGCATAAGCATCATACTGTTTGAACTGTCATAGTTTTGCGGAAACTGACTGTAAGTCATAGGTGCCCTTCCGTCATTTGAAGGTGTTGTGTTTCCCATTTCTTTTACTGATTTAGGACCCATAACCTCATTTTCATTCTGTTCTTCAATTAAATCGGATGCGGAAAGTGTTTTGTTTAACTGCGGATACTTCGGACGGGCTCCGTTGTTATTAAATCCCGAAAAAGTATTTTTCGGTGTAAGGTTAATTTCTTCCGAAAATACGGGTGCAGAAACAATTAATAATGCAAGAACAAGAATGAATTTTTTCATTGTACACTTCCCTCCATAACTTATTAATATTATTATAGCAGAAAAAACAGGTTTCTGCTATAATGTATTAAAAAACAAACAAGGAAATTAAGCTGTTGTATGGATATTAATATTGAACTTAAAAATACCAAAATTATAATTTCTTGGGCAGATGTAAAAGCCGATTGTTATAAAATTTTTTTTAAAAAAGGTGATATTTTCTATGAGGGGGCAAGGGTTTACGATAATACTTCCGTAAGATTGTCGCTTGTGCCGTACGGTGAAAACGAATGCTTTGTTCAGGCAATTAAGGACGGCAAAATTATTGACCAATCCTCAAAACGTAAGTTTAAGTTTGACACTGTAGATGTTCAATACAGATTTGAAGATGATAAAAATATTAAACTTTTTTACAGTAAATATGAAGGTGCTGATGGTTACAGGCTTTATCGAAATGAAGATGAAATCGGTTTTAACGGTTTTAAAAATTCCGATACCGAATGTATTACCGCAGAATTGCGCACGGAAACCGAGTTCAAAGTAAAACCTTTTAAAAAAGAAAACGGTGACCGAAATTTTCTCACTTCTTCCCCTGTTGTTAAAATCAACGAAAACAGATTTGAAAGTGTGTCAATTTATAAGTCGTACAATTATAATAATTTTCTTTCATGGGGATTTACAGGAGATGCAGACGGCTTTCTTGTCTATACCCAAAATCTTGACAAACCTATTTTTGAAACAACGGACAAATTGAGACATTATTTGCCTTTGTATGATTATAAAGGCACCTCAAAGTTTTACGTGCAGGCTTTTGTTAATACTCCTGACGGCCGCTTAATAATTGCGGAATCAAAAAAAGTTTCATTGAGCATACGTAAATATAAAAAGCCCTCAGTATCACTTATAATTCCTGCATATAACGCACAGGATTACATTATAAGAAGTATTGACTGTGCACTGGCATCGGATTTTGATGATTTGGAAATTATTATTGTAAATGACGGAAGTACCGATGACACCCAAAAAATTATTGACTGGTATGATAAAAATTATCCTAATGTAGTTTCAATTACAAAAGAAAACGGCGGTGTTGCAGATGCAAGAAACAAAGGTATTGAAGCAGCTAAAGGTACTTATATTGCATTTATGGATAATGACGATTTAATCCGTCCTGATATGATAAGTAAATTATACACATCAATTACTAAAAATAATTGTGATGCCGCTATCTCGCCTTTGTACAGAATAACGGGGGGGGGGCATTCTCTGCACTGTAATCTTCCTTTTATGGAAGATATTCCGATTGATATCGATAAATATCTCGAGATTATGTATACTCCGGGTTATTACAATTGTGCTATATGGAACAAGCTATATAAAGCTTCCATGGTTAAGGAGCATCCTTTAGGAATTTTAAAGTTCGAAGATGTTTCATGGACACCCTGCATTCTTTCGTATGCCGAAAAATTCTGTTTTCTTAAAACTCCGTTTTATGAGTGGGATAGAAAGACCCGTCCGCAGACTTTCGGAGATGTACTCGCTAAAATGCCTGAAGATGAATTGTTTGAAAACCGAAAACAGGCAATGCTGTTTTTTCTTAAAAAAGGTAATCCTCAAAAACTTGAGTATTTAAAAGCAATTGCATGCAGGCGTTTGAAAAGATATGCAAAAAATTCTGCAAATGAGGATTATCTGGATTTGATTAACAGAATTGAAACCGGTAAATATTGATAATAATGTACAATTATCTGTTGTATTTAGCATATTTAAATAAAAAACTTGAGGGCTTTTTTAAAGATCAGTCAGAATATATTGTTTGTAAAAAGGGCTGCTCTAAATGCTGTCAAAACGGTCAATATCCTTTTTCACAAATTGAATTTGATTTCATAATGCTCGGTTATTCAAATTTATCGGCTGAAATTAAGGAACTTGTTTCTCAAAAAGTAAGAAACATTAAGCTTCAAAAATTAAATTCAGATTCTGAAAATTTTGTTTATGAATGCCCTTTTCTGATTAATAATGTATGCTGTGTGTATGATTACAGAGGAATAATTTGCAGAAGCTTTGGTTTGATGTCGATTAACACTAAGGGAAACTCAAAAATCCCTTTTTGTGCGTTTGAAGGTTTGAATTATTCAAATGTTTTAAATCCCGAAACCAAGGTGATTTCTCAGGAAAAATTTGAAAAAATCGGATGCAAAAATGAGCCTCTCGCTTTTAATGTAAGTTATTCATTTTTGACGGGTAAAAATATTGAAAAGAATTTTAAGATCAGTTTTGGTGATAAAAAGCCCTTAATTGATTGGTTTGATGAAATCTAACTTTTTTGGTATAAAAATTATCATATAGATACAAAAGGAATTAATTATGCGGAAATCAACATGTCTTTTACCCCTCGCATTAGGTACATTTGGTCTTGGAATGACCGAATTTGTTATGATGGGAATTTTGCCGGATATCGCCAAATCAATGTCGATTTCTATTCCCGCTGCAGGTAATTTTATTTCAATGTATGCTCTTGGAGTTGTATTCGGCTCTATTTTACTTGTAATTCTCGGCAGAACAAGACCTTTAAAACAGTTGTTAATTATCCTTGTTTCAGTTTTTACTGCTGCTAATCTGATATCGGCATTTGCTGTTAATTATCATATATTCTGTGCACTAAGATTTATTGCAGGTCTTCCTCATGGTGCATTTTTCGGCGTAGGTGCGATTGCAGCGGGCAAATTATGTGATGCGGGAAGAAAAAATCAAGCAGTAGCAACTATGGTTTCCGGAATGACTATTGCAAACCTCTTTGGAATTCCTCTGGGCACATTTATAAGTCATAATTTTTCATGGAGAATTACATTATTGATAATCGGGTTATTTGGTTTTTCAGTTTTATATTCAGTGTTAAAATTTGTACCGTATTTAAAACCTTTACCTGATACTGGGTTTCGCGGACAATTTAAATTTTTTAAATCTCTTGCTCCATGGCTTCTTATTCTTGCAGTTATAATGGGTAACGGCGGTATTTTTTGTATGTACAGTTATATAAATCCGTTACTTGTTAATGCTTCAGGAATTTTACCCAAATCCGTTTCTTTTGTTATGGTGCTTGCAGGGGCAGGCATGTGTGCAGGAAACATGCTTGGCGGAAAGTTTTCGGATAAATTTTCTCCTGCAATAGTTGCAGCTGTTACTCAGCTGATTGCGTGTGTTTCTTTATTACTCATGTTCTTTTTTGCGGAAAACCCGTTTGTTGCAATTATATTAATGTGTGTCTGTACTGCCTGTCTATTTGCGGTGTCGGCTCCGCAGCAGGTATTATTGATTGAAAATGCAAAGGGCGGTGAAATCCTCGGAGCTTCCTGCTCTCAGATATCTTTTAATCTTGGAAATGCTGCAGGTGCCTTTGTCGGAGGAATACCTGTTGCTCACGGACTCGGATATGAGTACACGGCTTTGTCAGGCGTATTATTTGCTTTTGTGGGTTTTTCACTTCTTTTTTACTTCTTTAAAAGATATGAAAAATCATAAATAACACTTGGCTTCCTGACCTTCAACTCCTGCATACAATTCAACATACTGTTTGGCGGGACTTGATTCTATTTTTGTAAGCAAAACTTCTTCTATCTGGAAAAAGCCTACATCTCCAGACATTTCAATATCAATCCTTATTGGTTTGTTTTCTCCGTGGTGAATTCCAATTCTGTTAATAGCGTTAGCCGAATATTTGTGAATATCACCGACGCGGGGGGTTGTATTTATTTGCATGGGAATTCTTGCCCTCCCTTTTGTCATATCGCATCCGTCTGCGATTAAGATTATGCCCGCTTCAATAGAATGTATTTTTCTTGATGACATATGACCTATAATTGCTTCTATTGCCAGAGATTTAATAATTGTTCGTTTATGCAGATTGTCCGGTAAAACATGCATTAATGTCCTTTCTATTATAGGTTTTGCAAGTATGACCGACATGTCTTCATGCCCCTGACGCCCGATCATCATTCCCAAATCATGCATTAACCCTGCAATAATTACGGCGCACATGCTGTCCTCAAACGTGCCTATTTCTTCTTGTTCCAGTGAAGTTCTTATCCCCGCGTCTTGCAGCAGATTTAACATTTTTATGGCATTTGCTGCTACCTGACGCATGTGAACCGGACCATGATCATTATAACCCAGTCTTTTAATAGATACGTTATTTGCATAGTCCTGCATTTCCTGCAATTCTTCATCCGAAAAAAGATAGTTTACAAGCTCTGTACAAACAGGATAATTTTGTAGTCTTTTTAATATTTTTGATTCCAAAGAAATTTCTTTTATTGATTTCATTTTCTTTACCATATTATCTGATAACTTTATAATTATATAATACCCTATAATCTAAAAAAATAATACTGTTTAAATAATTATTCCAAAAACTTATTGACAACATGCAAAAATTTATTTACAATCTATTTGTTAGTTCTAACTAACAAATTGCGAAATAACTATACAAGGAGGCATTATGGCGGTAAAAATTTTGTACGGAACTGAAACGGGAAATTCAGAAGAATTGGCAAAACAAGCTTGTGAAACACTAAAAAAAAGCGGTATCGAAAGTGAAGTTGTTGATATGGGAGATATTTTTCTAAATGACTTAAAAGGGTGTAACACGGTTTTTCTTATTACAAGCACCTGGGGTGACGGTGAAGCTCCGGGAAATGCTGCAGATTTATTAGAAGCTTTGCAATCGGAAAAAGAGAAATGTTTGTCTGACCTGAATTATGCTGTTTTTGGCATAGGAGAATCAATCTATGAACACTTCTGCCAGGCTGCTATAGATTTTGATGACGCATTATTAAATTTAGGGGCTAAAAGATTGCTGCCTGTTGAAAAAAGTGAAGATGATAACGAAGGCAATCTGCAGGAATGGTTGAAAAATCTAATCTCTCAAGTTAAAGCTTAAACATTAACCACATAAGTTATCTCCTGAAAAGCGGATTGAATAAATCCGCTTTTTTTCTATTTTATAGAGGTTTCTATTTCCGCAAGTTCTCTGCTCAATTGCTCATAGGCATTAGTTAGTTCTTTGCCTAATGCCCCTATGATATCAAGTCCGAGTTTAAATCCGATTAAATGAGCCTTTCTTTTGTCGATATTTTCTGTTGTTTTGATTTTTTCTAAAAGCTTACCTAACTGCTCAATAATATTTTGTGATTTTTTAGACAATAGCTCATAAGATTTTTTTATTAATACCGGTACAATTTTTTCTTTAGCCATTTTCTTCAAAAAAGGTAATGACGTTTTAAAAATGTCTCTTAGATTATTTTTTAATTTTTCCTTATTCATAACTTTCTACTTTCCTTATTTAGAATTAATGAATTCACTAATCTTTAACTATCAATTTTTATTATTATATTGATGTCAGCGAATTCAATCCGGTAATTAATCATAACTTTTCACGAGTTATCAATCCAGGGAAATCAAGTCTAAAAAATTCGTTATTAAATAATATTAAGACAGCTTGCATTTCACTGTATCTCCCAATCAAGTATTTTATAACCATAAAGCCTTTGAAGAAAGGTTTGAATTCAGATAGAAGCGCAAAAGAATAAAGCCATGCTTAATAAACTAATGGATAAATTATTCACAGGGTATAATAAGTGATGAAGTTAATGCCGAAAAATAAGCTGAATTAATTTCAGAAAGAAATCATTTAGAGGTGAGAGAGCAGGAATTAAACCAGGTTTCCCCCAGTTTTACAGAAATTATAGAAAAACTAAACGAACTCTGCAAAAAAGTACCATAGCTTTATTAACAGTGAGATGAAGAAAAAAGAAAATTGATGAATTTGTTAATATCGAACCCCGTTTTTGACGGTGAAACAATAGAGTTTCCGCTAGTTTTAGCCTTTGAATATGCTATAAAGTTAAGAAATCTGGAGTTATTCACGCAACGCTCGAACATTTTTGAAATTTCAGAACTTGCGGGTTGATATTCGCAATCGCTTATTTTTCTTAACAATAAAAGTTGCTGCTTAAAGCTCAAGCATTGCAATAATTGCTTCAAGTTCTTTTTTAATCATAATTTTACATTTTTTGTCTAACGCTTTGAACCTTTTTGCAGTGATGATTGCTGCAAGCAAAAGTTGCGTGCTTGTCATAATTTGATTAAACAACGATGTGACAATGTTTTTTGTTTCCCAAAAGTTTTTCCATATCGGAAGAAATTCTTCAAAATCGTTTTCCATTTCTTTACCGAAAGCAAATTCTTTCATATTTACAACTTTGTCTTTGTCCTTTTTCATAAATGGAATTATAACATAAAATTCATGCGTCCAAGAATGTCCAAAAAATTGAACCATTTTGTTGACGTCAACAAAATATCGAATGTCTTGTTATTGCTGCATTTTGATTTATAACTTATTGTTTTTCTTCTTGAATTGAGGGACTTCTGTCCCGATTTGTCCAGTTTGATTTTATTTTTTCGCAGAAAATATTCCGCAAAAATATTCCGATTGAGAAAAGAAAATGTTGAAAAAATTTTCCTGCATAAATTTTTGATGTGCATTTCGCTTTTATAGCGTGCCTTTTGAAGTTGAGGGCAAAACCTGCAAAACATGCACAAAAATTTCTTCATAAAATGAGCGAAGGAACGCGAGTTTCTCTACCCGCATGACCCGGTGGGGCGGGGAAGTACCTTGAGGGGCTGAAACCCGCTAAAATAGGCACTTTTCACGATTTAACAATAAAAAAGCACTGAAAGCGTGTGCTGTCAGTGCTTCAATTGTTGCTGTTAGCTATAAGAATGAAGAAAAGAATTCTGTTTTGTGTTCATAATACAAAGCCCGCTAAATTATTCAAGCGGGCTGCTGCACTATATAACAGGAGAAAGAATGAAGAAGAATGTTTTTATAATGTTTGAATAAACTTTGCAACTGCGTTCAATCTATTCAACCAACCGTTCAGAAACTTCTTTTGATTTCCGTATTTTGCAAACTCATAATATTTCGCCCTTTTTGCTTCAATATACTTTTCGGGGAATTTATATTCAGCAGCTTTCAGAAATTCTTCGTTGCGTGTCATTCCTGTTGCTTTGACAATACCTGTCCCCATATTGACCGCAGTATCAAAACAAAGAACAGCGAATTTCTTTGACATCTTTTCGCAGCCTGATTTCAACCAGTATTGCTTATAATAAATGTCTTCAACTTCTGCTTGTGTAATATAGCGGACTGATTTTGCTTGCATTCCTTTTGATTTCAAATATGAATTGTATGTGTTCTGAGTAATTCCTTTGTTTGTTGCTCCGCCTTTGTCGTCGGGGTCATTGACAAAACCGCCTTCCCATTTCAAAACAAACGCAAGAGCTTTTTTGAAAAGTTCGTTGTATTGCATAATTTAACCCCCTTTACAATTTATCATTGCGTAATATACAAACGACCACATCTGAACAATTCGTCCGTTGTGATTTATTTCAATGATTTCTTGTTCCATTGTGTAAACTCCTTTTTATTTAACCGACTTTAGCTTCAAGGTCTTTAATTCTATGATTTACAACTTTGATTTGTTCTTCGTTGACTTCTTCTTTTTTCTCAAGCAAAAATTGTCTTTCAATGACGGAATTGTGTTTGTCCTGCTTGTCTTCTAGGCGAGAAAGATTTTCTTCAAACCGCTTTGAATTCTCTGTCATTTTTTCTGTGATATTTTCTTTTATATCGTGCAATTTGTCTTTGAAGTCCTGTTTTATATCGTCAACCGTTTCTTTGAAACTTTTTTTGATTTCGTTAATTGTGTTTTGAAAACTGGTTTTGTTTTCTTTCAACTGTTCTTTGTGTGCTTCCTGCTGTGCTTTCATTTGTCCTGCAAAAAACGCAATCGCACAAAGATTGACGCAAACCGACACAAACAGTCCCGCAATCGTGAGCAAGATTTCAATTTTCATTTTCTCTCCCTTCCGCTTTTATTCCTTTTGTATCAATATAATGCTGAAAATGTGCTGGAGTTATGCACCACGCGGGAAGGTTGCAGAACTTCTGAATGTCTTCAGAACACAACGCAATATATTCTGAACAAATCAAGCCGGGACGGTCTTTTTGTTTCCCGTTTCTGTGAAAAATTGCAGCACGCAGCAGACTTTCAATGTCGCCTGTTCCATAAGGAAAACCGATGTTTTTCTCAAGTGTTTTGAAATTAAGTTTGAGCGGATAAAGTTTGAATTCTTCTTGAGTTTTCTTTTCAATTTCAAGCCATTTGTCAATTGTATAACGTCGAACCCCTTCAGGAATTCCGAGCTTTTTGAAACCTTTTGCGTGTGATTCATAAACCCACCATTCACCCAGCCTGAAGACTAACGCGAAAACGTGTGTCGGAATTTCTTTTGAGTTTGGAGCATAGCTTTTTGAATATTTGCGAATTTTCTTTGCAATCAGACTTGTTCCATATTGTAAACCGATATAAGTTTTTCTTTTGTTTAATTTCTCAAAATTTGTCATTCTTCTTCCCCTTTGTGTCTTTTTTTATATGATTTTGAGGTTTTCTTCAGCTGCTTCTGAAGAAATTTGTTTGCTTTTCCGAGCGATTTGACAGCTGCGGTTGCAATTTGTTCTTTTATATCTTCAGGAAGGACAGGGACACCGTATGTCGTCAAATAAGCATTTGCGGCGGTTATTCCTGCAAGAATTGCTTTCTTTTCCAGTTTGTCAATGCTGTCGTTTTCGTCCAGTTTTGACAAAATTTCGTCTGCAATAAAATTTTCAAGTTTTTCTTCCCGGAAATCGTCAATTTTGATAATTATATCTTTTGTTTTTTTGAAAAGTTTTTTCATTTTTTCTCCTTTGCACGCAAAAAGAGCTGCCAAAAGACAGCCCTTTGAGCTTATGCCCTGCCCGAACGTAACAACGAGAATGCGGGACCAGGTCCGCACACCCAGCCCCGCAGCAATTGCGTTCGTTATTATCTACCCAACCGCCCAGCCATGAACTTTATTCTTCGACTTCTGCTTCTTTTTTCTCATTGAAATACTGTTGCTGTTTTGCAGCAAGAAACATTGTCAATGCAGTAAGGTCTTGAAGCGTCATTTCGACAGCTCTTTCTTTTTGTTTTGTTGAATCGTAAATCAACATAGGAAATATTGAAGGGAATTTTGTTCCTTTTTCAATTAAATCGACGTAAATTTCTTCAGCCCATTTCGGCTTATAAGTGAAGCCTGTTTCTGAGTATTCAACAGGGGTGTCGAGTTTGTAATCGTATTCAATTTGTGCAGCTGTAACATCTTTATTCTGTACCCTGCAAGCGAGTTTGAATTGTTCAAATTCTTCTTTGCTGCAATATGCTTCAAGATATGAATATTTTATTTTTTCGTTTCCGTCGGTATCGGGAACAGTGTCAGCTGACACGTTAATTCTGATATAAACTCCGTTTTCGGAACTTGTTTCGTCGAGTTTGACGGGTTTTTCAAAACTTTCTGATTTTCTGAAGTTGAACATTGTTTTTTCTCCTTATTTTTATTTATTTTTAACTGTCTTGTTCTTATTGCCTGCCTGCAATTTTTTATATTGACATACGGTTTGATGTATTTTTCAAATACTCCGCGAGTGTTTGTGTGTTTAAATACTCCGAGCCTGCTCATAAGTTGACAGCTGTCAAACGCGGTTATTTTCGGTTTTTTGCTCATTTTGCGTGCTTTTCGGGTTGCTTTGAGCATTGTCGCCCGACGGATTGTTGTTTTGTCCCGATAAAAACGAAACCCCATAAAATCAACAAAACGTCCTTTTCTTTTCCCGTCTTTTTTGTCAATATAATCAAATCTATAAAGTTGATAATTCTCTTTGACTTTGAGTTTCAATTTTGAAAGTTCAAACTTAATCAAATTGAATGATTTGTGCAATTCTTTTTTATTTCTTCCGAATATTTCGACATTATCAACATAGCGAAACAGCCCCGCAGCTTTCAAATCTTGCTTGATATAATGATCCAAGTCTTGCAAATAAAAATTCCCGAACCATTGCGAAGTATAATAACCGATAGGAACTCCGACGCGTTCTTCGTGTCCGTCTTCAAAAACTGCAATATTTGAATCAATAATTTGTTCAAGCAAAAACATCATTTTTTCGTCGTGAATAATGCGACGAAGTTTTTGCTTCAAAATATCTGTATCAATAGAGGGATAAAATTTTTTGATGTCGAATTCTAAAACATACTTGCAATCAGCAGGGTGTCTATGAATAAATTTTTCAATTGCCTTCTTCCCATAATGCGGACCACGTCCCGGAATAGAGCCGCAAGAATACTCATACATTCCACGCATAAAAATCGGTTGTAAAACTTGAATAACAGCCCAGTGGATAATCTGTTCGTCTTCAAGGTCAGGTTTCAAAATGAGCCTGTATTTATGTGAAGTATGGTCGTAGAAAATATCTGCTCTGTGCTTTTTAGCTTTGAACTCTTGATTCAAAAGCATTTGCTTTATTTTCTTTATATATTGAACTTTATTCTTTTGAATATGTTCAGCACGGTCTTTTGCTCCGCTTCTTTCGTCTTTTCCTTCGGTTGCATTATCAATTGCAAGGCTCAAATTATAATCACTTATTACTTTTTCAAATAAATGATTATAAGATTTCACCACAATTTGATTTTTCCTTTCTTATCTGTCTTATGGACTTTCAACCGCAAATTCTTTGAATATATATTCTCCGTTTCTACTTATGTTACTAATCCATACCTTCTGCGACAAATTTTTGCCATGCGGGCAAGGAACACAAGAAGCATTATTGATTTTTGTTAATAAGAAATGGACGCCCCGATGTTCCAGTTCACCTGCGAGGGAACATTGTTCAGGTTCGACGCAAAAGCACCAACAAGCGAGCCATTGTTGCAATTGCCACCGACAAGGGCAACTTCTTGAACCCCTTTTCTATATTCTATTATAAAAATCAAAAATAAGAAGTGGACGCCCCGATGTTCCAGTTCGAGTGTGACGGAAGTTCGTTGAGGTTCGAGTAGAAAACCCCGACCCGCATGTCATTCGTACAAGAGCCACCGACAAGGGCAACTTTTTATGTCCCTATTTTTAGTTTTATTATAATACAAACAAATTCAAGGAAGAAAGAAGCAACCTTTTCAGCTGCTTCTTTCAACCCGAAAAAAATTTGCGTCGAAAAGCCTTCGGCTTTAACGATATGGGGGAGAAATCCCCCAAACCCCCTTATAGAAGGGGTTTACAAGAAAGGGACGCCCCGACGGCCCAGTACACCCGCGAGGGAACATCGTTCAGGGACGACGCAAAAGCACCAACAAGCGAGCCATAGTTGCAACTGCCACCGCCAAGGGCATAATCAGTCTGACCATTATTGAACCACAAACCGTCACAATAGAAGGTTGAAGAACTTCCGCTCGCTTCACAAGGGAAAATTCCCCATTGAGTTAATGCTGCTTTGCTTATATAGCCGCCTGACGTGCCTGAAGGGGCTGCTCCGATTGCAATATATCCTGAACCCGTTTCGTTGTAGCCTGTCGCTGTTGAGCCGTCTTCTGTTCCGTATGTCAGTTTTATTTTTTGAGTTCCCGAAACATTTATCCAACCCGCTATTCTTTCCCAGCGGTCGCCCGTTGCGTTTTCTTGCCCGAACATTTTGATTCCGTCATTACCTGAAGAACCCCAAAACAGACCTTTTGTATTCAAAGCACCTGTTGTGTGCAAGTGTGACGCTTGAGTTCCGCCTGAATAATGTCCATTGCCGAATGTTGATTGCGAATCGGTTGTTCTGCCGATTAAAACTGTCAACATTTGAATCAGAAGCCAGTCAGCAAGAACACCAGTGAACCAGCCGTCGCCGTTTGCGACTGCCGCGTTTCTTTCTGCTTCGCTGGTTGTGCTACTTTCAGGTCTTTGTCCTGATAATGAACGGAGCTTCCCTGAAATCAAACTTCCTTCATATATAGGCAAGAATATTTCGTCAAGCAAATCGCCGTTGTTGTTAATATGAGCGTATGCTTTGAATGCTGAATCAACTTGTTTGTTTGCTATATAAACATAGAAACGAGTCCCGACTTTGACATATTTCAACCAAACTTGCGGAATTCCGACCATTGCGTTACCGTTATAAGAAGTATTTGCAATGTCTGAAGGTTCTCCGTCTTTTTTCAAAGCATAGTTGTATTCGTATAATTCATAGTCAACAGTTCCGTCATTTTTTAGCATACAAGGACGCAAGTTTCTTATGAACCAAGCGTCAGCCCAGTCGCCAAAATCAAAAAGCCCGGTTGAAAAATTCATTTTTGCGGGTTTGAAATATTCGTTGTCTTCAATATAATGAACACGTGTTGCGGGGTTCGGGTCGAGTGTATCAATATAAAAACCATAAACAACAGCCCCGAAAACATTGTGCGTGTCGAGGTTGACAGCCCCGTTGACTGAATAAGGAAAAGCTCTGTAAAAATATTCATTTTCATTGTCGGGAAGATTGTCAACAAGAGCTTCTGCAAAATAAGCGTTCCGAACTTTGCTGTCTTTGATTAGAGTTCCGTCAGTTGAACTTGCAGGATAAGAACCCGCTTTTCTGACAATCATTGTTCCGCCCCAAGAACACAAATATTGTCCGTCAATAACAGTGTCTTGAGGATCAGTCCATTTCAAAGAAACCTGAGTTCCTTCTTTCTTCATTTCTAAATTTCTACAATTTGACGGGGGAAGTCCAGTTCCGCCTGTTGTAACAGTGCCACCTGTTGACCCGCCGCCGATAAGATTCACTTCTGCCATTTTCTTTTCTCCTTTTTCTACTTAATAAGCTGCATTTGTAGAGCAACAGGAAGAACAGTTGCTTCTTTTGCATAAAATGTGATTTTTCCTTCTGACGTAACTCCGCGATAAACCTTTGAGAATTCGGCAACTTGTGCCATTTGTTCACTATGCGTCCCAGCTGGAACAATTGTGATTGTCGGAGCGTCTGCTTCAGATATTCCTTCGACCTCGATTTCTTGCGTGAATGGAACGCTGTCGCCTTCCCACACCGTTGACAGTGTCAATTCCTCAACAATGATTTGAGTTCTGTCAGCACTGTGAAACTTGTTGTCAATAAAAGACCCGCGTTCAATCCATGCTGTGTTGTCCGCGTTTCTTTGTTTCAAAACTGCGTTTGTTCCTGAAGTATCAAGCCAGTGCATGGCTGGATATGTTTCTGTTGGTTCAGAAGCTCCTGTGTTGCAGCTTGCAAGTGTTGCAAACGCTGCATTCAATTGAGTTAAGACTTCAAGCCCTGTTCCGTCTTTGATTACGACTGAAGATTGCATTTTTTCTCCTTCCTTTGTGCAACAGAAAAGCCCCGCCTGATTTGACGGGGTTTTTCTATATTTTTATTTTTTTAATATCCTTGAACTACATAATTGATTGTTTTTTGAACTGGTTGTTCGTTATTTGTGATTACGATGTCAAAAGAATCTGTTGTCGGATTGCTTATGATTTCGTCGTCCCCTTGTTCTTTGTTCAAAATAGTGACTTGAACATTCGGGATTGCGTGAAAATGTTTTGCAAACTGAATTGTTGTTCCTTCTACTGGAATAAGAATTCCGTTTCCAGTTTCAACAATGTCGGGAACATCAACTCCGATTTTGAAATCGTGCAATTTTGCAACAATAGAAGTTGAGTTTGAAGCAAGAACAGCTCTGAATTTGAATTTCTTTCCGAAATATTCTCCAGCAATGAAGTCTTGCCATTCTCCGAATTCGTCGTCGTCCCCGGCAATAGCAATCTGAATTTTTGAATTGACAATTTCAGCTCCGTTGCTTCCCGACAAACTTTGAACAAGCGAAAAGAGTTCAATTTGTGAAAACAAGCTGAACGGGTCTTCTCCGACAAAGGAATAATCACAAGAAATATAACAACTTGCAGCAGCTCCGATGTCAATCACGTTTTTTGCTTCATAAGTTCCATAAGTTGCAAGCGTTCCGCCCAAAACCAAAGAACCGACCTTTGACAAAAGTTCAATTTCAGAAAAAAGCGTTGTGCTTGTCAAAGTCAATTCTCCGAATTCGTTCACTGTTACAAATTCAGATTTTTCGCCCTTCCAGCCTTCAGCTTTTTCGTCATGAATTGCAATCACGTTTTTGACAAGTCTTGCTCCTGAAATTTCAATGACTGCTGCGTGTTCAGAATATACTCCATAATCGGGAGCAAACGCTTTGATGAAATATATTCCGTTGCCGTCTGCATTGTATCTGTTCGCCGCAATTCTTCCAAGAACTTGACCTTTCGCCCAGCTGTCGCCCTTCCTGATTTCATAAACAATCGGACGTGTGTCGTCCACTGGTTGCCACTTAATAACATTGAAACCGTCAGAATAATAGCTTGTAAGTCCTTGAACATCTTCAGGGGCTTGTTGAAGTGCTGTTCCTTTTATCGTATAGAAATAAGGTTCTACTTCTGCAAGCGATTGAAAACCAGCTCTGAAACTGTTGAATGTCGGAAGTTTGACTGCAATTTTCTTTCCGATGTCGTCTTTTGTGAACGGAATTTTTAAAAATGCAGGAGTGTCAATTCTGCAAAATTGAGTTCCCGCGTTGTGTGCTTTTGCTTCTGTTGCGTATGCTGAACGGTTCAAATATGAAAGTTCATATTTGTAATCGTCAACAAGTTCAGCGTCAGCATAAGCAAGCAATTCGCCGTCAACATAGCAAAGAGTGTTTAATCGTTCCGAATCTTGCTTTGAACCCGAAAGAAGTTCCGCCTTGCTCATTGAAACATCGACACAAAGGTCATGAATTTTGTCAATGTCTTCATTTGAGAGCGGGAGCGTTTCTGTCAAAACCCCTTGTCTGACAGGTTGTGTCAATTCACCTTCTTTTCTGTATGTTTCGCCGTCGTCAGAAACCCAAACTTCAGCCCCGCCGAAAAGATTTTCAGGAGAAGAAATTCCGACCCAAACTTCAAGCGTTTCTTGAGTGAGTTCAAAAGGCGGTTCAAATACAACAGCTGGATTGATATTTCCCACCCCTTGAGAATAATCAATTTTTACTCCTTCAGCCCTTTGATGTGCAATTTTTGCAGGAGTTGCCGCACCGACAACAAGTTCTTCAACTTCAAGCTGAAGTTGCCCGTCGACTTCACTGATTGACTTAATTCTGACAAGCTCTCTTTCAAGCCCCAGCTTTTTATATGTTATAGTCACAATGTCAGCGGGTTCAAGAAGAATGAACTTCAACGGCAATTTGAACTTGTATTTGTTACGAGCAGCAAGCATTCTTTCAAGTGCAAGCTGGACTGTGCGTTGTGCAACTTCATCTGTGCAAATTTCGTGAGCTTTCAGCGTGTCAGCTGGACGCAGTCCGTGAAGTTCTATGTCCGCAAGGTCTTGAGCTTCAACAACTTCAAGATTGTAGTCGTTCGCCCGGTTCAAATATTCAAGTTTGACTGAATTGTAAACGTCCGCCTGTTGTGTTCTTGAACAAACAACAGGTTCATCGTCTGCAATGAAATCGTCTTCAGTCAAATCATAAATCGGAGTAAGATCAGGCTTCCACGTTTTGCCGTTTGCGGACAATTCCGCGTCGCCAAGCGGAACAACCTTCAATTTTCCTTGCGACCACACAAAAGTTGAATTTGCAATTTCCGCAATATTTGACAAAATTTCCTGACATTCGTTTTGCGAATCATAAACAGGAGAAAGAAAGACATTTGAAGCAATACAAAAATCAGAAAAATTTTGCAAGTCTTCAATTGCTTCTTCAGGAAAACCCGCTCCGTAAACAGGATTAGTCAGAATGTCAAAAATGATGTCTTTCGGGTTTGCGTCGAGCCTGATTGTTGAATTGTATGTCAAATATATGTGAGCTGATATTGCTCCGTAACCGTTCAAATTGAACGAATATTTGCTGCCGTTTCTTGAATATCTTGTGAAGTTTTCAACAGTCTTTTCTTCGCCGTTTGCGGTGTAATAGACAAGCTGACAACTTTTGTCTGATTTGTAGTATTGAGCATATTCAAGTTCACCCGAAACAACAGTCAGCGTTCCTGAGTTTGTTGAAAAATTAAAGCCTTCAGTGATAACCGGGTCAATATCATCTTTGTTCGCTGTGAATTTTCCGTTGACTTCAAAATTGAATTGCGGAACGCTCGCAGAAGAAGTCAAATCAATATTCCCTGCAACATAAGCAAGATTTCTATAATTCAAAGCACGTTCAGGGTGGAGAGTTTGCATTTCACCCCATGAACCTTGATTTTTTGTTCCTCTGAAAAGATTGAAACCCAAATCAGAAAGAGAGTGAACTTCGTCTTCAATAAGAATTTTCTTGATTCCTTGAATTTCACCGAAACAAAGACCTATTAAGACCCTTGCTGTATATGTGTAAGTCGTTTCAGATTGCCTGCCCCCGCGTCCGCCTTTTCCCATACGTCCGCCGCTTGTTGTGTGTGCAGTAGAAACAAAGTCAACACTTTCAATGATATTCCCGCAAATTCTGTTTGTTCCATAAACAACAGACTTTGTTGCCCCGAATGTGGATTGCTCATATTTTAACGCATTTATTCGCGGCTCTGTCTGTGACACCGCTTGTGTTTTTTGTTTTTGAAAACCCATGTTTCTTTCCTACTCTTGCCAAAATGAATATGTTGCAACTTCTCTGTTTTTGTTGACTTCCTGATTGTAGTCTTGCAATGTGCAGCCGCGAGTAATGCAATTGTCAATCATTGTTCCGTCTTCATCAATAACAATTCCTGCGTGGTCGATTAGTTTTGCATATCTATAAAGAATAATGTCGCCCGGACGCTTTTTCCGTGTTTCTGTTCCGAACTTTTGAATTCCTTGCAAATATGTTTCTTTGCAAGTGTGAAAACTGAAGTCGGGTCGATAGAATTCAGGCTGAAACAATTTAATCAATCGAGCTTCTGCAAAAACCATAATCAATAAAGTGTGACAGTCTGAAGCCCTATAAGGAAGCATTCCATTGACATGATATTTTGCACCGAGAAATTTCTTTGCAATTCGGACAATGTCCTGTCTGATTTCTTCTTCGTGCTGTTTTATATATCTTTTTGAATATGGTTTGAGTTTGCTTATTCTTTCAATATCAGGGTTCATTTCTTCTCCTTTATAGACTTGAATCGGCTTTCGGTATGAACGGAGTTCCGTTGTAATTTGCAAGGTTGAAAAATTTCTGTTTGCACATTGAAATTGTTTTGTCGCAACCCGCAGAAACAATGAACCAGTCGCCCTTTTTAGGTTCAAAAGGAAGCGGAGTTGACAATTCAAGAAGTCCGTTTGATTGTTGCTTAATTGACTTCTTTATGTTCTTATTTGCACCGCTTATGAATTCAATTACTCCGTTTTGATAATAGCTCCCGCTCCTGTACAAATAGCAAACAATTTTCTTCCGAGTGCTTCCGCTCTCAACTGTGTTTTCTTCGGAATGGTCTTCTTTTTTTACACCGCAAGCGTTGCAATATAAAGAATGAGAACACGAAGCCTGATAAACAGCAGAAGGGAAATCTTGATTCAAAAGTTCTGTCAATGACTTGACATTAAGTTTGACATAGCTTCCCGATACTTCTTCAACATCGACATTCCCGCTGAACATATTTTCAAGAACAAGCGGTTCTTTGTCCCAGCCGTCCTTATAAAATGCAAGATCCATTTGCACTTCAGCTCCGTCAAAAGTTCCGTTTCTGAATGCTTCAATCATTCGGACCGTTCCGACAAAGTTTTCGTCGGACGGGTTCAGTTCAATTGTTACATCATCAACAGACAACCCGCAGTCCCATGATATTTCTGAACGCGAAATACAAGCACTGTCACAAGAATACAACAAATCTTTGTAAGTAATGTCAAAATCAGCCGATGTGTATGCAAGAACAGTTCCGTTTGTGAGTTTAAATCTGTATAAGTCCGCAATTCTTATTTTTTCGCTATCCTCAGAAGCGAGAAATTCGACAAGTTCAGGACTTGCTTTTTTCATTGTCTTTTCTCCTTTTATTTGACAGTAAGCAAAGAAATTTCTCCGCTCCATAGTCCGTCCCATTCTCTCTCAAGTTCCAGTTCTTCATCTTCAAAACGTACTCTGAAATAATAAGAACCAGTCCAAGAAAGAAGACTTCCAGCAGGCGGAGCTTCGTCGAATATAATCAATCCAGTGTTTGAGTATCTGAAAGCTGTTGTTTCTTCCCCGTTTATAAATATGTGCGGGGCTTCAACAATACCTCTGACGGGTTCAATCCAGTCAGGCAATGAACGAACAAGCTGAAATTGAATTGAAACTCCGTCACCGACTGCGAATGTTTGATTTTCGCAATGATTTTCGACATCGTCCCTGTAAAGGAAGTCTTCAAAATTTCCGCCGACAGAATTGAAAAACCCTTGCAGCTTTTCAAGTTCACCTTTTGCAAGCGTGACGCTTTGAATGCTGTTGTCCGTTATAAAGTTATAATTCAATTCAAAGCGATAACGCGGGAAGCTCCATTTTTGAGTTCGAGTTTCCCGCCCGCTTTCAGATTCATAGACATTTGATTTCCATATCGGAGTTTTTGTTTTTTCTATGGACCACCCCTGAAATTCGGGGAATATTTTATTCGACATTTTCAGCCTTCCTTTAATTTGTAAGTGGTGTCAGTTTGCGTTTTTTTATGCCTTTTGACAAATTTGAATGAATTCTGTTTGTAAATTCATCAAGCCTTGTTTCAAAGCTCTTTGCGTCTGTTGTTGAAATAGGCATTGAAACTGAAATCGAATATTGATTTGTAGTTCCACCGCCCCCATTCAACGCAGAAGTGTCGGGCAATATTGTTCCGCTTCTGTCAGGAATAAACAATTCAGGTCGTTTTTCTCCGACAACATACGGTTTCCCCGCTTCAACTGGTCCGCCTTTTTCCCTAAATTGAACAAGCGAATCTGCTGCCATAATTGCAGCCCCCGTTGCTAACGCTGCACCCGGAGCAATAGCCCAGCCCACAAGTGGAATTGCTGCTGCTGAAGCTGCTGCAAGGGCAACTGCTAAACTTGCAACGGCTTTTGCTGCAACTGTCGCTGCTGCACCTATGACCGCAAATTCAGCTGTCAACATGATCGAAATAGGAGCAAACATCATTGAAGTTGTTGCTGTCAATAGCATTGTCGCGTTCATCATTCCAAGACTTAACGCAGCGAGTGCTGAAGATAATGCAATGATTGTTGTTGACAATGCAATCACGGGGAGCGTAACAGCACAAATTGCACTCGCTGTTGCTAACGAGAAAAAAGCACCCGCAAGGCTTGTGACAGGAGAAACAAGAGCTGTGACCCCGCCCGCCATAGTTGCGGAAGCTCCAGCCATAACACCCGCAGAAGTTGCAGTTGTTGCTGCCGCAGCTCCCGCTGAAGCCGCAACAGTAGCGTTGCTTGTTGTCAAAACTGCATTCGCTGCACTTAATGCACCAGCAGAACCAGCTGTCGCAGTGTTACTTGCGGCAACAAGTCCGTTTGAAGCAACAACAGTTGCATTTGTTGCAGTTGTTGAACTTGCAAAAACGCTGTTGTAAGCAACTTGAAGCATTTTCTGCGTTACCCATTCAGAAGTCATCTTGACAACCGAATCAATGAAATTGTCAACCAAAGAATCAAGCAACGAAAAACAAGCGTCAGCGAAGGTTTGTTCACCTTTTAACATTGAAGAAAAAGAACTTGAAAAGCTGGAAGTCATTCCGTCTGTAAAACTTTTGAATTTTTCCAGTTCATAAGTTTTTAATTCAACATTTTTGCGTGTCAATTCCTGCGTCAATTGTTCTTGTGTTTTTATGCTATCGCGACGGAGTTTGACTTTTTCAATTTCATTGTTTCCCATGAGCTTGAGTTGTTCATCGAGAGATTTTTTCTCAAGAGCAATTCTTTCATGTATCAATGCAATTTCGCCTTCAAGCTGTTGTCTTTTGCTTATTTGATAAGCTGAACGCTGCAATTCAAGGTTTGAAATTCTCATGTCAATTGCTTGTTTGTCAGATTCAATCTGTTGAACAAGCAAAGATTGTTGAAGCTCTTGAACCTTCTTTGTGTGGTCCTGCTCAAGTTTTAATTTTTGAGCAAGTGCTTGAGCGTGTTCGGAAGTTCCTTCTTTTGTTGCAGCAAGTCTTGCTTCAGCTTGTTTCAATTCGATTTGAAAAATTTCTTCGTCAGTTCTTTCTGCGATGTATTTTTCTTGTTCAAGTTGAGCAATTTTCAGATCAAGGGCTTCTTTTTGACGCTTCTTTGCTTCAGCAGCCGCTTTTTTTGCAGCAGCTTCAGCTTTTTTTGCAGCTTTGCTGTCAAAACTTGAACCCTTTGAAATATCAATTTTCCCGGAATCTTTTTCAAGAGCTGTTAATTCGTTTATTATGCCTTGACGTTCTTTTTTGACATTTTCAAGTTCTTTGTTGACAGCGTCCTGGTCCCGCTGAAGTGCCTTGCTTGCTCCGCGTCTTCCTGTGTCTTCTGTTGAAATAGGAGTTCCGAAACGAGCAGCAGAAATGATTTGCTGCTGTTTATAGCCTTTAACAGCTCTATCAACTTTTTTGTCAATTTTTTGCTTTCTTTCAGTAAGTTCTTTGACTTTTGCAAGTGTCATTTCGTTTGCAATCTGTTCAGCTGTTGCTCTTGAAATTTCACCCTTCAGACGCAATTCTTCTTTCAAACGTCCGATATATTTCGGATATTTTTCTGTCAAATAAGTAATTGCTTCATCAAGACGTTTTGTTTGATTGTAGTCAAGATTTTTAACCCCCTGAAGCTCTTTCAAAGTGCGAATTGATTCAGTGGTTTTGTTTACTTGTTCATTTTGAGCATTGTTCAATTCTTCAATTGCTCTTGTGGTTTCTTGAGTTGCTTGTCTGTAACCCCACCACGCAGCAGCCCCAGCTCCAAGAACAAGAGTGACCCACGTCAAAGGGCAAGCAAGAAGCGAAACTGTCAAGGCTTTTACTTGAACAATTGTCCCGGTCAATGCGGCTCTAAACTGCATAAGGGCAAGAGCAGAATCGCCTTTGAGAAATGTTGCAAACGCGATTTGATAAGCTGTTGTTTTTGCGGTTATTGTGCCGAAATTACGCATTGAAGTCATAATTGTAACAACAGCAGCATTTGTCAAAGGAATTCCAACCGCAAGAGCTGCAATTGCGACAGCTGCGTCTTTCAATCCACCGACAACAACTTGATTTGCTCCAGCCCAGCTTTTTAATTTATTTATCAATTCAGTTGTCGCATTGATTGTTTTTGTGATTTCTGTCACTTGTTCTTTTAATGCTGGAACAGCTAAATCGGAAATAGCTCTTGTCAAGAGCGTGTAAGAATCACGCATTGTCGAAAGTTTGCCTTCAAGCGTTTCAGATTGCTTGTTCATCATTCCGTAAAAGCGACCGCCCTCAGAAGTCGCGTCAATAAATGCTTGACGAACCATTTGAACAGAAATTTTGCCTTCGCTCATTTCGTCTTTTAAAACAGCCATGCTTTTCCCGGTTTTTTCAGCGATAACTTGCAAAGGGTTGAAGCCCGCATTTATCATCTGAAGCAAATCTTGTCCCATTAAACGACCCGCAGAAGTCATTTGAGAAAATGCAAGCGTCAAAGATTGCATTCTTTGCTTGTCGCCGCCCGCAATATCTCCGAGCATTCTCAAATCGGGAAGAATTTCTTTGACATTTATTCCGAAATTCAACAAAGTCTTTGAAGCGTCAAGAAGGTCTTGTGTTTCAAACGGAGTGACATTTGCCATGTCTTGAATTTCATTGACAAGCTGTTTTGCTTTCTTTGCGTCGCCCAGCATAACACCGAACTGAACTCCTGCTTGTTCAAAGTCAGAAGACGCTTTGATTGCCTGTGTTCCTATGTCTTGAATTTTTTTGACAATTTGAGCAGCACCGAAACCAATTCCAAGCCCAGCAAGAGCAGTTTGAAGCGTTTTTGTTGAATTGACACACGCTTTCAATCCGTACTCATAAGCAGCAGAATCAAGGTTCAATTTTACTTTAATATTTCCGACATTGCTTGCCATTTTTCAATTTCCTCAAAATCTTTTCAATGCTTCAGCAACAGAAATTTTTTCTGATTGCTTTTGCGGTTTTCTTGCGGGAGTTTTCTTTCGTTTCTTTTTCGGGTCGTTGACTTCTCTGTCCACGTCAAGAACTTCAACAATTTTCCTGTGCGTTGAATTCCAGAACATGGCTTCCGTCCACCTTAAATGCGTAATGCACGCATAATATAAATAAGCCCAGTCAATTATGTATTCTTTTTCTTGCAGGGCTTGCTTGCTGTCTTTTTTTTAGAACCGCCGTTCTGTTTTTCTTTATGGTCCTGCGGTCTTTTCGGAAGATATGCTTCAACGGCTTGAACAACTTTGTCTGAAAGTTCTTTGAGTTCGGACAAGTTCAAGTTGAACAATTGTTCAAGGTCCGCTTGATTTTCAATTTTTAAAGGTTCAGCAGGGTCAAACGGAGCGAATTTCAGTGTTCCGCACCATATCGCAAACGGAAGCATTCCTGTATCTCCGTTAATAAGCCCGTTCAAAAGGTCGCCTTCCGAAATTCCATGAATTCTTTTTAAAGCTGCAAAATTTTTCAGCTTGAATTCGATTTTTCTTTTTTCTCCCTGTAATTCAATAATGATTTCAGGGTTCACGATTGATTCAACCATTGTTTCTTTTCTCCTGTGTTATAGCTGCATACAAAAAAGGGTTGCTATAAAAACAACCCTTTTGTTTTTAAATCAAGTTTTGTTATTCTTAAGGTGTGTCTTCTGTTCCTGAAGGTGTTGTTGAAGTAGTGTCTTCAAGTGCAACAGCTGTTTCGTTTGCAGCGATAATTCTCAAATTGTGGTCTTTCTTTCTTTCAACAGCTGTTCCTTCAAAAGAACAAGTCCAGTAGTCGTCAGCTTTTGAAACAATGTCAAGAATACCTTTGACGCAAGGCAATTCCATGTGAAAGTCAGCAGCTTCGCCGTTGACATAATCAGTTTTGAATTCTAAATTGAACAACGCAGGAACTTGAGTTGATTTGTCAACAAGAGTTGTTTTTGCAGCTGGAGAAGTCCCTTCTGTTTTGATTTCTGCTCCGTTTATTGCTGCAATTACTGCAAGCGGAATGTTCACTGATTCAAACTTGACATCAAGCCCGGTCAGAATTGTGAAACTGTCAGCCTTTTTGCCTGCACCGTAAGTCGCGTCTTTTGTTTCTTTTGTCATTGTCACGTCCATTGATTGCAATTCAGGAACTTTGATTCTGTCACCTTTTGTGTAAGTTGCAGAAGTGTTTGCTGAAACAACAGCAATTGTTGCGTCTGAAATACTGAAGACGTTTTGTTCTGTGAATTTTTCATTTGACATTGTTTTTCCCTTTCATTGTTTTAGTTATCTGATACAATTTCGATTGTTTGCTCAAAATCAATTCTTTGAATGAAATATTCTTCAAGCCCTTCTTCAAGGACAGGTTCAACAAGTGAAACCGCTGCGGGAATTCTTTCTCCGAACAGATTTTTGTCGATAAATTTTGCAAGATTTGCACTTTGCTGAAGACATTCAATTTCGTTGTCTTCGTCAGCTGCGGAATACACGACAAAAGCATTCAATTGAGCTGTTGTTCTAAATTTTGAAGCGACCTGTTTTGTCGGGTCTTTCGGTTCAAGAACAGGTTTATTGACTATAATTGCAGGAAGCGTGTCTTGCTCTTGCAGACTTTTAAAAACCTTAATCGTGAAACCGGGATATTTTTCAATCAACGCTTCTTCAATTGCGTTTTGATAATTTTTCAATTCTTTTCCGTTTGCCATTTCAATTTTGCCCTTAATGTGTCAGCAAGTTTTTTCGGAACTTGCGACATGATTTCTCTTTCAATAGCGATTGCTTTGTCCGAATAGTCAAAAGTTTGTTTGATAATCGGAAGCCGTTCGCGTCCTGCTCTTTTCATAACCTGATAAGGAACAATTCCTGCTTCGCCTGTTTTTTTACGAATAGGCATAAGAAAAGCCCCTTGTCTAAAAATCGAACCACCGACACCAGCAACAACACCCGCTCGCGAATTTTTGCGTTTTTTAGAGCCACCCTTGCCGATTTGTCGGGGGTTTAATCTTGCGAGTGATATTTTATATGTCCCAAACCATAAACGAGCCGTTTTGTTCGTTTTATCCACTGAAGAATGAATTCTTGCAGTCCCTTTTGATGTTTTTTGTGTAAGTGGTTTTTGCTGAATTTTTGTTTCGCTTGCGGTTCTTTTAATAAGTTGCGATTTTACCCAGTTTATAACTTCCCGCAATGCGTAATTTGAAGCATTGTTCAATTGTTTATTTGTAGCATTGAAAAATGTTTGCAATTTTTCAATTTCAGATTTTTCAAGTTTTGCTTCAATCATTTTATTTGCTCAATTCAATAATTGTGAACCCCGTTCCGTCGTCAGATGTGTCAAAAACTTTGTATTTTGTTGAAACCCCTTCAATTTCAACAGAAGATCCTTTCACAACTGAAGCGACATCTTCTTCAATACACGTCAGACGCGGCTTTGAATTCTTTGTTGCTAAATAGCCGAGAGTTGAATCTGTATAAGTCTTGTCATATATTCCGAGAAGGTCTTCTTTGTCCTGCCCTTTGTCAATGACTGTTCCTTCAGGAAGAACGAACTTCAATTTTCTTCCGAAGTCATTCAAAAATTGTTTTTTGTCTTCTGTAAACATTTGACTTTCTCCAAAAACCGCAGCTGAAGCATGAAACCACACTTCAGCTGTTGTTTTTTACAATCTTAAAGTTTAATTTTTGCAACTGCTGCACTTTCAGCCTTTGCTTCAACTGCAATTCCGATATAAGCATTCGGAGTTTTTGTTGTTGAACCTGTTTCAGCTGTTGCTGTTGCAACTTTGTTTGTTGCGTCATAGTAAATTTTTTGACCGAACGCAAAAGCTGCGGTTGCTTCAGCTGCCATTTCAAAGACACCTGAAGTGTGAACTCCGCCTGTTGCACCCGGAGCAATTTCTTCTGCTGCAACAAAAATTTTGTCTTTTCCGATAATCAGTTGACCGTATTCAATAGCAGCTTCGCCGCTGTTTGTATAGTCAACAATGTCACCTTTTTGAATAAATTGTGCCATTTGTTTTTCTCCTATATTGAACAGAAAGAACAGACTTTCGGGACTTTCTCCTTCAGAATTTCTGTCTGTTTAAGTAATAACTTTATGAAGCAAGGGGAGCTTTTGCTCCCCCTAACTTTCGGCATTGACGCAATGCGTCTTTGCGGGTTTATTGTCCTGCGTTCTTTGCAAGTCCTCTGAAATCAAGAGCAGTGACACCGAAGTCGTCAAGAATTCTCCAACGAATACCTACGAAATCAAAACCAACTTGAGATTCAAGAATCGGTTGTTGATTTCCGTTCAAGTATGTTACTTCAATTGTGTCAATATCAGCGGAATTTGCTGCAACGTAGTACGCTTTTTCTGAATAGTCGTCGAGTTCTGCGTCAACGATTAAATTCAAAGAATTTCTGTATATGTTTGCAACACCTGAATTGCTTGCAGCAGGGTCAGCTGTTGAAGTCAACAATTGAGCCGCGTCAGCTTCGAGAGCAGCAGGAACAATCAAGAATTCAGGCTTGATGTTCAATGTTTCTTTTCCGCGAAGGTTTTTCTGTTTTCTCATCAATTTTGTGAGTTCTGCAAGAGTTGCGACAGAAAGTTTTCCAGCTGTACCGATATTGTTATGATCTGCAACAAATAATTTTTTGCCGTCGTAAATATTTTCATTGCCTGCAAGTGTTTTATAAACAAGTTTATTTCTTCCACGCAATGCAGCTCTAACATAAGCAGCAGGAACTTTTGTCAAAATGCTCAAATCGTCGTTGATAAGAGCTTGACGAGTGAAACCAAAGCCGCGAGCATAGGTCAATACTTTCTTTGAAACCTTGCTGTCTTTCATTTCATCGAATTTGATTTCGCCTGTTTGTGTTAGCGGTTGCAAGTCGCCAGCTTCACTTAATTGATAATGAGTAGCTTCTTTGAAATCAGAATTGCTTCCGATTCCGCACCATTTGTCGAATGTCGGAACTGCTGCATTGTAAGCAGTCGCCATTGATTTTTTAACAGTATTGTCAACAATAGAAACAAATTGACTGTCAGGAGTTACTGCTCTACGGAACAATTCATCATCTGACAGTCTGTGAGCATTTGAAACCCCGCTGCGAGATAAACATTCGACAGCTAAGTCACGCATACTCAATGAACGGAAGTCGTTCGCCGATTCATTTGCTTTGTCTTCCGTAATCAAGCCAGCTCTTAACAACAAGCCGTCTGTTGCTGCTGCTCTGATTTTGTCAGCTTCAGCTTCCCCAACAATCTGAACATTGCCAGCCGCAAGAGCAGCTCTTTCTGTTTTGACTTTGTTCAAAATAATTGAACGGACTTCATCAACAGTTTTTCCTTCTTTGATGTAGTCAGCAGAATCGAGTTCAAAATCTCTGCACATTGAAACGATTTCAGTTGCTCTTTGCATTTCTTCAGCTCTTGCTGAAGCAATTGCAACTGCTTTTTCGTTCTCGTCTTTTTCTTTTTTCTTCTTTTTAGCGTCTTCTTCGTCTGCTGTTTCTTCAGCTCTTTTCTGAATCTGTGAACACATAGAACGAATTTCAGCTTCAGTGAAACCTTTTGCAATTAAGTCGTCAAAATTAAGACCTAATTGTCTGCATAGTTCTTGTAAATTCATGGTGAGTTCCCTTTCCGTACGATGTACATTTTCTATATTTGTAAATTCTTCAACTTCTCTGTTTACTCCGACATCGGTATCAGCCGGGACAGTAACAAAAGAAATTTCAAGCGGTGTCCATTTCATAGCAACATAAGCGGGACCTGTGAAACGTCCGTTTGATGATGTTGCTCCAGCTTTGACTTCTTCCCAGAGTTCAACCGAATAACCGACTGAAATTCCGCGAAGAAAACCTTTTTTGACTTTCCTGAAAATTCTTTCGCTTTCTTCGTCGTCGTCAAAAATAATGTCTGCGTGACATCTTCTTTCTGCTTCGTTCAAAACGACATTTTCAGGAATTCCGACAAGTATGTCGCGATTATGGTTGAAAAGCGAAGCTCCGAGTTCGCGAATTCTATCAAGCTGAACAGCTGAAGCGTCGTGACACAATATTTCAGCCCCGAACCAGCGTTCAACAGGTTTTTCGCTTGAAAACGAAACATGAACTTTTCTGTTTTCTTCGTCAATTTCTCGAACTTCAAAAGCGAATGTTCTTTCGCAACGTGTGTTCAATGGCGGTTTTTCGTTCCGAACAACCGTTGTTTTCGGTTTGTTCTTGTCAAAATTCAGATTTCTTGTAAAAAAGCAGGGCATATTTTGAACCCTCTTTTTATTCCTTCGTTTCTTTGTCATTTTTCAGCCCTTTCTTTTTAATAAGATTGTTCACATAATTGATTTCTTCAGCTCTTTGAGCTGCAACTTCTCTCCAGTCTTGACCGTTTTGCGAGCAAATCTGAGCAAGTGTTGTTTGATTTGTTTCAAGAGCAATTTTGTTTGCGTTTACTTCTTTTTGAGGGTCAATCCAGCTCATGCCCGGAGCAATCCAGTTGTGATACAAATAATTTTCTTTATTTTCAAAAAAATCGGGAATGTTCAGCTTTCCAGCAAGAACAGCTTGCGTGATAACTTCTCGATATACTGGACTGCAAAAATGACGCTTCAGGAACATTTGTTCGCTTTCATACGTCTTGCGGTCTTCGAGCATACCTTGACGAGCAGAAGAATAATTCACTTGTGACATATCTCTTGAAGCTGCTTCATAAGATAAACCTTGACCGCTTGCAGAAAGTCGCTGTTGCGAAGTAATAAATTCTTTTGCATTGCTTGCTTGTCCTGAAGGATTGACAGAAGCAACATCGTCGCCCGGTTGTAATTCTGTAATCATACCCGGAGCAAGTGTTTTTGTTCCGTAACCAGTTGAAGTGTCCTTTTGATTTGTCGGAGTGCTTCCACGTCCAACACCCCCGCCCGGAATAGTTTTCTTAATAAAGACAGACAAACACGCAAGAACACGTTCTTTGATTGAAACAGCTTCCGAATATTCGTTGACGTCGCGAATGCGGTCCGCAGTGGAAGCAAGTTTTGACACTTCTCTAATTTGCGAAGGTCTTTTCTTCTTTCGTATATACAAAACGCGGCTTGCAGCAACTCTTTGACTTTCTCCGATTTGCAATCCGTCGGGAGTGACATTTTTCAACCAATACGCAACAGGTTTGTTGTATTTGTTGACTTCAATTCCGTTGATGATTCGATTTCCGTTTTCATTTAATTGATAAGAAAATTTATTTCCGTCAATTTCGTCAACTTCGCGAAGCTGCAACATGAATTGAATTCCTTGTTTTGAATAAGGATTGTCAGACATAACAGCGAGAATGCCGCCGTCAACAATTTTTCTGCGAACAATCATTTCTTGCATTTCTTCAAAACAAAGTTCGCCTGCAACGTCGCAATTTTCCTTATTGCTCCAATCGTAGAAAATATCTTCCATTTTTTGAGCAAGTTCTTTGTCTTCAGTGCCGTCTTTCTTGAATGGTTTCGCTTGAATTTGCATTCCAATTCCGACAACATTTCTTTCAAAAGCTCCGACAATTGCTTCAGCAATATCGGCATTTCTTTCAAGATCTCTTGCTCTCGCACGAAGCAAATCTCTTTGAGCTTGATTGACCGTTTCTGCTGGAGCATTGACAGGTGTCCAGCCTGAATTCAGTCTGTCAGTTGTTCCTGAATCATAACTCCTTGTTGCGTTTCTCCATGCCAGCCGCTCAAAGCCCATACGTGGAGAAATAAAAGAAATTGCTTTGTCAATAAAATTCATATTATTTCTTTTCTGTTCCATGCTTTTTACCTTCTATCAAAACGAGCAACAAAAGTGTTCAACCCGATTCCGTTGTTCTGTTCTGCTGCAATTTGCGAATTGATTGCAGCTCTTTCTGAATACAATTTTGACAAATCGGGACGAACAAATCGCCTTCCGTTGATTGTGTATTCTTGACAGCCGCCTTCAATTGCTGAAATCGCTTTGTTTATTTGTTGAAGTTGTTCTTGTAAGTTGTTCATATTTTCTCCTTATTTTGAGCGAGTGAGCGAAATTCAAGCTCGCTTGAAAATTTCCGAGCGAGTGAAAAACAAGCTCTGCTTATTTCAACCAACTTTGCGGAGTGTGAATCCAGCTTTCAGGGTTCTGAACAAGACTTGCAGATTGTTGAGTTTCTGCTTTTGTGAAATTCTGCGTTGTTTGCAAATCTTCCAAATATCTAACATTGAGAAGGTCCGCTGCTAAAGAAGCATAAACTTCGCAATCCAAAAAGTGATTGTTTATATGTGACGTTTTCGGCTGCCATATAAAACCGCCGTTTTTTGCAGGAACTTTTTCTTCAGAACAAAGCTGCTCTGCATATTCTTCGTCACAACCATTGAACACCATGAAAGAACCTCGACCGTTCGAGCGGTTCAGACGGGCTGCAATCATATCTTTATATTGACCGCCGTCAACAATATAAAGTCGCAAGCCGTGTGCTTTTGAATTTACTCTGTCAATCATGCTAGGTTTGAAGCGTGACAACATCGGGCGGCTGCTTCCTTTTACAGGAACAAGCCAGTCTTGAGCCATTGCACAAAGGTCATAAACGTCGTCGGTCTGATCGCCTGAATCTATCGCAGCAAGGTTGACTTGAACAAACTCCCCGCTTTCTTTTTGAAAAGCTCTGTTCATTATCGCTTCAAGCTCAGACCACGAAAACGCTTGTCCGTGAGTTATTCCCCACGATGTCATATATGCTCCCCATGCCCTTATTGTGTAATAAAAGCAATCTTTTTGAACGTCAATTCCGGCGGTCAAAATTTGAGCTGCGTCAGGAACAATGTTTTCTTCAAGCCCTGTTTGCCTATCAAGCACAATTTGAGAATTCATTTTGACTTCTGTCTGTTCCCACGGTTCAGCAAGCCAAGAATTGACAAAGTTCATCAATTTTTCAGGGAAATTTTTTGACTGTGTAAATTCATAGGCTACATCACCAAAAGAAACCCACGGAGAATATATTGCATTGATTCTGAATGCAATTTTTCTTTTCCGTTTTTTTATCTTTTCGTAAATTTCGCCTGTGTCAATATCCTTCCAAACTCCAGCCCGAAGCATAGCTTGTTTGTGTCGGTCTGTTATTTTATGACGGCAATGTTCACATTCATAGTATGCAGTCGCTTTTCTGTCGTCCGCAGTTTTTGCGTTTTCGTCCCATTTTATGCCGCCTTTAAATTTAAAAACTTGATAATGTCCGCAATGCGGGCATGGAACATAATATTCAAAGCGGCGGTCCGCAGCAAGCCAAATTTTCCAAATTGCACCGATTTTTGTTGTCGGGGTAGAAGCTGCAAAGGAAAACTTGTCAGCTTTGAAGGTCATTTGTCTTTGTTTAGCAAGCGAAATCGGGTCAGCTTCTTTCCCTGAGAAAAGCGGATATTTGTCAACTTCATCAAATAAACAATTTTTAATCGGTTTTGAAGCAAGGCTTGACGGAGAATTCGCACCGCTAAAATACACACTTGCACCATTCTTGAAATTCAATTCAGAAAGTTTTGAATTTTGTTCGTCCCATTTTTCCTTCAAGTCAGAATTCAAACGGATCATCGGTTGAATTCTTTTTGCTGAAGAATAGTCTGCAAGGTCTGTTGTCGGAAGAACAATCAAGTTTGAAGTTGCTTCCTGTGCGACAGCATAACCAACCATGTTGTTGAGAGCTTCTGTCCCCCCGACCTGTGTCGGTTTAACAAACCCGACTTCCTCAACGTCAGGGTCGTTGTATGTGTCCATGATAACTTTTAAATATGGGGTTCTTGATGTGTTCCATTTGCCCGGTTCGGCATTTTCAGAACCTAAAATTCTGTTTTTGTCAGAATAATCACTGACAGAAATTTGTTCAGGCGGTTTGAGAGTTTGAAGGGCTTCTTTTATCCAAGAAGGCGGAGTGTATTTCTTCGCATTATTCTTTGATTTTTTTGTTTCCTTTTGTTTCATATACACCGTCAATGCTCAATTGTTCAAGGACGCTTGCTGTTGTTTCCGAAACAAGTTTGCCAATTCTGCGAGCTTCTGTTTCTTCAACTATGTGCGACAAATCAGCTGCAATTTTTCTTGAGAAACCAATCATTGAGCGTTTAAGCACAACAAGAAACCGTTGAAGCTCCTCGACAATTTCATCTTTCGCAATGTAATCACCTTGAGCGATTTTGTTCTTCAGGTTTAGAGCTTCAAGCTGTGCTTCTTTGACTTTTCCGTCATAGTAAGTCTTTTTTTCCGCAATGCTCATTTTGTCAATGTCATTTTCGGTCATAGCTTTGAAAGAAGCATTTCTCCAGTCAAGAACATCTTTAATCGACCACCAGCCCCGCTGAACCTTCGGACAACCTTTTTCAGCCCAGCGAACAAGCGTTGATTCGTTCACTTCTAATATTTCAAGCAATGCAGAAGTTGAAACACAAACTTTGCTTGCAATTATTTTCACGTCTTTTTCTTTTGCCATAATTCAATAAAAAAGAACCCGTGTCGGGTTCTGTGAATTCTTAATGTCTTTCACTTAATATGCTAAACTTTTGAAAATTGCATTTTTTCAACTTTGCAATCTGAATGAATTTTTTCGGAATTATGCCCCCAGCCTTGCTCATTGATATATCTTGCACGCTGCGTGTAATTATCAATAATTTTTCCGTAACACAAATCAATATTTTTTGCGAACGGAATTTTTTTGACTGGTTCTTTTTGCGGCTGCCTGATTCTGATTTTTTCTGTTTGCATTAGAAAATCGGTTGCAGCATTGAGAATGATTTCTTCCCCGGTTTTCGGGTCAATTTTTCCTGTGTGAATATTATCTTGTAATCTTTCAACAGAAAGAATTTTCAATTTTCCGTTTGCCGCACGTCCGAAGAATTTATTGTGAACTTTTATGCAATAACATTTTTTGCAAAGCAAGGTTTCAACAACTTGTTTGACAACTTTGTTTTCACCGATTTTCTTTTTCGTATAATTACGAATCAAATCTGTTTCGATACATTGAAAAGTTTCAATATTGTTTTTTGAGTATTTCACCCCGCAGCATAAAAAAGACATAAAAATTCCTTATTTAACAAGGTAGGCTTCCAAGGGCTGAAAACCTCTTGTCGTAAACCATTATAAACTATTTATGCGTACCCGTCCGGGTATAAATAAAAAAAGCGACCTGAAAGCCGCTCTTTTTGTAGATTTACAATGCTTAACAAATTATTTTTGAGCTTCAATTTTTCTTTGATACGCTCTATATCTTATACAAAAAATAAAAATACAGAAAAAGAATGTTGAAGCTGCTCCGATATTCCAACAGTAGAATTTTATAATTATAAAAAAGATAATTTCAGTAAATTTCCACATTGCCAAGATTATAAAAAATAAAATAAACAAAGTTTGTCTTGTAATATCGTTCATTTTTTCTCCTTTATCGTCTTGCAAAATAGTCGTCACAAAAGGTCGCAGAAGTATATTCTGAAATATTTGTCTTGTTACCTTTACAGCATTTGAATTCGCCGACTTTGTCACCGTCATGACAATTTGCACAATCAACACATTTTTTCTTTTCTGCTTTCTTTTTAAGTTTTTTGACAGGTTCTTCTTCTATGCAGCAAGGTTCATCAATTTTTGAAACTTCTTCAGGGATAATTTCTGCGGAATCTGTTTCAAGCGGTTCTTCTTTTTGAGCAGGTCCCGGAAGAACTTCTGCTGCTGGAACTTCTGAAACAGTGTCAATGTTTTCTTTTTTCCTCAAACAGAATTTAATATTGAAGAAAATTTCTTCGTCATTTTCGCTTGCTGTTGTGTTTGAATCAAAGTTTTTGACTTTAAATTCAGAATGCTTTTCGACTGCTTCAATAATTTCTTTTAAAATTTGAATATTTTTCATTTTTAAACCTCTCTTTCTAAATATTCAGTAACACCTTGCAAACAGCGGTCGTCGCAGTTGCCTTCTTCAAAGCGTTCACACATTGTGCAAACAGACCTTTGTTCCCCGTCTTTATCAAATACAAGAGCAAGAGCAAAGTCTTCAAGTGATAGCGTTTTCAACGCTTCAAATCTTTTCATTTTCTTTTTTCTCCTTCTCGTTTTGTTTCATTCTGTGCCATATTTCGCACGCTTTATATATCAACCTTGCTCGCTTGTTGTTATATTCAGATTCAGCGGGGCTGTGATATAATTTCAAGAATTTTTCATCATCAAAACTGATAATTTCTGCCATGTATCAATACCCGTCATACATTGATTGTTTTTTCGGGGCTTCATACGGTTTCACATCGAAAAGCTGTTTTTGAACTTCAGGAGCTTTCCCTTCAAGCAGTTTATTAAAGCACGCAGCAGCAAGCCGCATGAGCCTGATTTCTTCGTCAGCTTTTTCTTGCGTCATTTTCCCTGAAGCAACCCTTTTCGGATATACATTCACACGCAGTGCAGCTTCTCTTGAGCAACAATCTTTTAATTTTTTTATTGTTTCAAAGTCCATTTCGCCCCCTCAAAAATGTTTTGAATATTCTTCCTGAAGGTTCTTTGCATTCTGCTTCCGAATATCCTTTTTTAAGAATTTCTTCAAGTTCTTGTTCGCTGTATGCAATTTTTACAGTATCAATAGGAATTTTGTCTGTCGTGTAAATATCTTCTTTATAAATTTTGTCAAGATATTTTGCCCTTTGAATGTTTTTGTTTTGTTTTTTATATTCAATAAGTGTCGGTTCAATAAATTTTTTATTAACAACAAGTGCAAACACTTTTCCAAGAAGGCAAAATGGATCGGGGAAGTTTGGAATTTCAACTTCAACAAATTCAATCGGTTCGCCATACTTTTGAACATATTCCCAATCTTCTTGAATTTTTGATTTTATGAATTCCCACTTCTTCGCCTTTATACACATTGAAACAATTTTTGAATAATATGTATTATCTTTTTCTTGCAAATATTTCAAGTGATTTTCAACAGCCAGCCAGTAAGTACAACCGCGATTTCTAAAGTAATAATCTGTAAGATAAAAACCCCAGCAGCGATTATCACCTGAAGTGAAACCGAGTGTCCCATCTTCATACAAGAAACATTCTGAAACTTGTCCACTGCAACATGGACCATATTCAATGTCTGAAACGTGTGCAATTTCTTTTTTTTCTTTTCTCATTGTTTTTGCTCCTACATCATAAGTTTTGACATTTCAATTTTGACAATTTCGCGGACAAGAACAGCTCGTTTTGTTTCAGCTGGTCCTTTGATTCCGAAATATTTATATATTCCCTTCAAGTCTTTTTTGATTTTATCGACCGAAAAGCAAAGTTTGTCTGCGATTTGCTGATTTGTTTTGCCTTCAATAAGCAAAGTGACAATTTCTTTTTGTGTTTCTGTTAGTGTCATTTCTCCTCAAACTCTCCCCGCTCTTTAGAACGGAATTTCATCATTCAAATATCGTTCAGGAATTCCGCTTTCTAATACGTCGCGAACATCGAAAGAACAATGCGGAACAACAAGCGAATCAATATGCAAAACAAAAACAGATTGTTGTTCTTTTTTTGCAACAGCTTTCGCGTCTTCAAGTGCTGTTTGATAGTTTTTATATACCTTGTTCGGCCTTCCTTTTTTCGGATTAAAAACAAGATAATTCGGGGTTTTTGTCTTAAAGTCCCTGAATATATTTTTGTCTTGCTCTCTCCTCAATGTTTCAATTCTTTCAAAAATTTCGTCAAATTCTGTTTCGTTTGGAACAAAGGCAATGTCAAGAGCATTGCACAATTTTGTTTTTATTGTTTGCATATCTTTTCCATGCATTGTTGCGAGTTTTTGAATATCTGAATACAATTTTTGATTTTCACTTTGCAAATCATCATTGACAATTCTGTAAACTTCTTGCATTTCGCTTTCAAGCAAAGTGCAGTCGTGCTGATCCAGCATATAAGAAAATAATTCTTGATAAACTGGAGAAATTTCTGTTTTTTCTTCCGCAGGAACAACTTCACCTGGAATATTTTCTTCAGGTTGACTTTCTTCTGTCTGAGTTGCTGTCGTTTGATAACCGTCAAGAAAATTTATAAGAATATGCTGTTTTGCTTTTTTATCTGAGCCATAATCAACAAATTGACCGACAACTTCATATATTGTTTTTCTGTAACTTTGAGCATAATTGACAGAAATTCCGCAATTGTGAGCGGTTTCAATAATAGTGTCACCGTCAAGCATACTTGCAAGAATCATTTGTTCTTTTTCAGTCAATTCATTTTTAATCTGTTGAAATATTTTTTCTTTGTTCATTTTCCTTCCCTTTCTGAAGTTCGATTTCGTCAACAATTTTCCCGTTTGCAGTTGCAACTTTGATATTTTTTTTGTTTTCGTTCATGTACCTTAACGCGTAACCGATAAGCGAACCATGCAAAATATAGTCAATCGGTTCAAATTCTTTGTCTTTGCCGCTTGCTTTTGCGTCTTGCAAAAATTGATTTGCAAAGGCAATCACAAAGGCTGCGTTGCAATTTTCTTTTTTGTCGTAAATTTCAGCTTTTGCAATTCTGAGAGCTTCTGAAATTTCGTTTCTTTGTGCTTCTGTTTCGTTGTTCATTTTTTCTCCTTTGTAAGTTCAAAATGTATGACAATAACGGGTTTTGTTGTTTTCAAGTCTGTTTTTATTCCGCTTTTCTTGCAAAATATCCCTAAAATTCGACCGTATAAACGGCGGGATTCGTCACCTTTTTTCGGGTAGCCTAAACAAAAACAAACTTTGAAATCCTTTGACGCTTTACTGAAAAATATTCGTTTCGTCCAGTAATTGTTTTTGACCCTGTATTCGTGAGTTTTCTCGCCTGATTTTATTTTTTCAAACCATTCTTTTTTCAAATTAAATATCAGCATTGTTCCGCCCCCTCTTTTGCTTTTTTATTGTCGTAATACATTTCAGGCGGGACTTTTACACCGAAATAATTGAAAAGATTTGTCAAAAATTCCTCTGTCTGCGAGCTTCTGCCCCATTTGCACATACAATCAACGTATGTGTGAGCTTGTTCGGAATGATGATTGCTTGCACTTTCAAGATATGCTTCAGCGTCTTTTTCTGTAAAGAAAACCCCGTCAGTCCACGAAACAGGTTCACTTGAAAATCGTTGAAGTGCTTCGTTGATGTGTTCTTCTAACCATTCATTTATTCTGCTGTCTTCAAGACCTGTTCCGATATATTTCAATATGTCTTCAAGATTGTCGTCTTCGTTTAATTCAATAAGGTCATCTTCGTATCTTTCACGAATGCAATCTTCAATTTTTTCAATGCCTGCTGCATAAGGATCATAAAAGAATTCTCCTCTATCGTCAGGAACGTAGCTGTCATTATAGTCAATAATTGTGTAATAATAAGGAAAACGCGTTCCCCTGTTGTTTTGAGAAGACATTTCTGTCAAGAATTCAACAATTTTGTTGCGAATATCATTTGCCCCGTTCATTTCTCTTTGCAAACTTTGGTTTTGAAGAACTACTGCGTTATATTGATTTACTGTTTGAGCAAGTGTTGTGTCGAACTGTTTTTTCATAAGCAAAAGTTGTTTTGCCGGGAAATGTCCGAGTTCGATTTCAGCACCGAGCGGAAGTTCCATTCTTGCAGCAAGCATTCCTTCTCTGTCTGTTTCTTCACTTTCTCCGACTATAATTCTGAAGCCGTCGGAGCTTTTAAAAATTTCTTTTTCGTTTTTCATTCTGTTTTCTCCTATGAATTAAGGTATTTTTGAAGAATTCTGATTGCGGATTCGCAACCCTTAGCAACTCCCACGCAATAGTCTTTTTTATCAAGTTTCTGAAGCCATTCTTCCTGTTCTTCATGCAGCTTCCCGCCTTTTTGACGTTTCATCTCAATCAGCAACACTTCATGTGACTTGCTCTTGTTTTTTTCAAAAATTATCAGGTCAGGGAAGCCTTTTGAAAGTCCCATTTTTTTGAGCGTTCTTGAATATGCTGCATAATTGAATGCTGTTTTCGGCATTTTAAAACCGTTCTGAGTGCTGACAACACAAATTCCGTTGACTTCGCAATATTCAACAAACGCGATTTGTTCTTCTTTTTCGAGTGGTGTTGTATTCTTTGTCATTTCTACCCCTCGAACGGAATTTTCTCTTGAACTGGACTTGCATTCAGTCCGTTCATATACTTTTTAGCGTGGACAATTATTTGTTCAAGTAATTCTTCGCAATCATTGCTGAAATATACTTCGTTGCAGCTATCATTCGCCATGTGCCATGAATAAAGTTCAATAAAAGGTGTATTCAAATTGAACGGAGCATTCAAGCCGATAATTTCAAGTTGTGCGGTGATAACCATTCCCATGATTGAATCTTCTTTCCAAGTAATTGACAAACCTGTCGTTGTCATTCTTGAGAGCCAGTCTTCAGGAAAATTGAGAGTTTCGAGAATATGTTTTGACATTGCTCGAAAATCAACAATAAATTCTTCAACAGCTTCTTCGTAGCCCTTGAAAGTCACTTCTTTTGAAGCCTTTGAACCGTTTTTTTGATATAAAATTGTCGCATTTTTTTCGTCTTTGCCGATTTTAATTTTTGTTATTTGAGCAGACGCGGGAATTCTTCCTTCGTCTTCTTCAGCTTCCATTTCATTGAGATATTTCCCCAAGTGCGGAGCTTCGTCTTTTGCCGCGTCATAAACTGTGCGTTCAGTTTTCACTTTGTAGCCTTTTTCTGAAAGTGCAGCAATGTAATCTTCAACAGTCTTCATCTTGAAAAAGTCAGCGTCTTTGAAACCTTTGTCGATTAACATTCTGCGAGCAGTTGCTTTGAAGTTGTTTTCTCCGTTGAAGTTTCCTGAATAGCCGTTCCCGGTGATTGTAAATTTCATTTTTTATTCTCCTTTTAATTAGAACAACGAAATTTGCGTCGTTGTTTCAGTTTTATCTTTTCTTTTTGCAACACCCTGAAGCCGTTCTTCAGTGATTTTACAGAACCGTTCTTCAAGTTCACTTGCAACAAAATTTCTTCCGCTTTTAACCGCAGCAATACAAGTCGGACCACTACCGCAAAAGGGTTCAAGTACAATGTCGCCCGGTTGTGTGCTTTGCTCAATAAATTGCTTCATAAGCTCAACAGGCTTTTCTGTCGGGTGAAATTTGTTTCCGATAATGTTCGGAATATTGAAAACATTTGTTCCCCCCATGTCGTTGATATTTTTCGCAGGACCTTTTCTCATAAAGAGAATAAACTCACATTTCTGCATGAAATATTTGTTCGGGGTTGCGTTGTTTTTGACCCATACAAGTAAATTCAAAAATTTAAAGCCTGCCGCTTCTGCTTTTGTTTGAAGTTCATTCAAATTGCGGCTGTTTACCATAAAATAAGCGTGTGAGCCATTTTTTAATACTCTGTAAACTTCGGGAAGCCATTCTTCAAATTTAATTTCGCAATGTTCAAACAGCTTTCCTTTTGAAATAAGCAAAGCTGTGTCTGCGTCATTTTGCTTCAGCCATTTTGATTTTAGACGGTCATTGCAAACACTTCTGTTGAAAATTCCTTTCGGGTCGCTTTTCCCGAATTTTTCTTGACTTTCTTCTGAAATTCTTGCTCCGCCTGTAATTATCTTGTAAGGAACATCTGAAACAACGCAGTCAAAGAATTCATCGCGATATTGTTTGAGCAAGTCGCGACAATCTCCGTTGAAAATATAATTGATTTTATTTGTGAATTCTGACATTTCTTAAACCTCTGCAAGTCTGTACCTTTTATATTTGACTTTCTTTGTGCGTTCCTTGCCGTCAGCTGCAACAACAGTTTTTTCTTTTGTTTCCCAGTCATAAACAAGAGCAACTCCGAAAACGCTTTGCAAATCGCGAATCGGTCCGCAAGGGTAATTCATAAACGGAAGCAAGTCACGAACTGTCGTTGAACCGTTTTCAATAAGCTGTTGAAGAACAATGCTTTCGTGCGTATTCAGCGAAAGAATGTGTTCAAATTTTTTCTTTCTGTCTTCAGTTGACATTTTCACCCCCTGTACTTTTTAAGCGATAGCTTGAATGTTTAAATATGAGCTTTTCAGCCTGTTCGCGTACTCTGTCGAGCAGTTTTCCAAGACGAGGGACTGTCTTCATTTCCTGAATGTCGCAAGGGTTATTGATAAGGACAAAACATTTGTTGTCCCTATAAAGACGGTCAAACAGCTCTGTCGCAAGATTGACTTCTCTGTCGTCTTTGGTATTGATAACAAGTTCATCAAGAACAAGAATGTCAAATCTGCTCAAATCAACAAGAATCGTGTCAACTTTTTCTTGAGAATTGAAACTTTTTGCATAATAACAGCGATTGACAACATCGATCCAAGTAATATATAAACCGTTGAAACCCTTTGACAGCAAGGCTCTTAAAATTGCATAACCGACAGAAGTTTTTCCATTCCCGAATTCTCCTATTAAGTGAAGCGAAGCTCCGCTTTCCGGGTTGAATTCTTTGACATATTTTTGAGCGTCTGCAACGTGTTCTGTTCCGAGTTTTTCGAGTTTTTCAAGAGTGATGTCAATATAACGCTTGCCGATGTTTGCTCTTTGGTATCTTTCACGCAATGCAGTTTTTCTTTTTTGTTGTTCTTTGCGTTCCTGTTCTTTGACATAGCAATCGCAGTCAACAGCAAAAACTTTTGTTTTTCTTCCGAGTGCTTCAACTGTAATTGCTTTGAACGGTTTCCCGCATATTTTGCATTTTTTCGGTTCTGCGGCTTCCTGCATAACTTCATTGCACAAGCTGCCAATTGTTGAAAATTCGCTGTTTTTTATTTCATCAATAGTCATAACCGCTCCCCCCTGCTTTTGTATCGTTTGAATTGTACTTGTCGCCATATATGCCGATGTGGTTATTCAGAATAGAGCGGAAATCTATTTTGTTGTTTGCAATGATAACGAGTTTATTTGCCTTCTGACAAACAGTTCTGAAATATTCAATATTGTCTTTTGTGACAGTTCTGAATTCAGCAATTGCTTGAACTGTTTTGTTGTCCCTTCTTTCAAAACTAAGTTTTATAAGCTGCGGACATTCGTCTTGATAGATTTTGAAATATTTTTCATTTGCAGCGTAATCATACGGATCATAAATTTTTGAAGAAATTTCGCTTGAAATATTAGAACTTATATTTTCAGTTTCAATTTCAGATTCAATTTCAATTTCATTTTCAGTGTTTTGCTTTGTTTTTGCTTCAGGTTTTGCTTGAGCAAAATCAGCAGCAAAATTTTCATTTTGCTTTCTTTCACTGCTCTTTTTTCCACCTTTAGAACCAGCGGAAGAACGCTTGTCGCTTATAATTCCGTCCTTTTGCATTCGTTTCTGAATAAGTTTGTCACCTTCTATGTGAACAACTTTTTCTTCAAGAAGTTCAGTCAGACCTTCAACAATTTCTTGAACAGAAAAAGGCATATTTTTTGAAAGCTGCGAAGCAAATTCTGAAACTTGCTTGCTTTTTTGCTCAAGCAAATTTTCAGATTTGCTTTCATTTTGCTTATATTTTTGCTTGAGCAAAATTGTTCCGTATTCTTCAGACTTGTGCATAATACACATCAAGCGAATATAAATTCCGTTTGCTTTTGCGGAACATTCGTTCAATTTTTCATCTGTCATGAAGTCTTGCACATATAGCGGGAAATAAGGTTGATTTCTTAATGCCATTTTTAAACCTCGATTAAATCTCTGAAATAGACAGGCTGTGTCAATTTCTTTGTCGCAATACAGTAATCACAAACCCCGCAGCGGACGGGTTCGACCTCTCCCGCCTTTAATTGCAGAATTCGCGGAACATTCTTTTTGACTTCATAAAGAATCGGAGCAAAATCTGTTCCGTTTTCAGCAAAGCCGACAATTTCCCGGTTCGGAACTTTTTTCTTGTCAACAGCTGCAAGATAAACTGAAAGACGTTCTTCGCCTGAGCAAATCGCTTCAATTTCACGATATATTGCAGCTTGTATGTCGTAGCCCCACCATTCAACAAAAGAAACAAACGTCCCTTCGTCTTTGACCCAAAAACGCTCTTGAATATCTTTGACATATTTCAGATCAACAATTGCTCGTTTTCTCAAATATGAATCAAGTTTGCACTTCCATTTTGCCCCGAAAAGCTCCGCTGTCAGAATGACTTGTTTTTCTCCTGACATATAGAACATGAACATTTCATCACGTTCAAGCATTTGAATTGTGTCATTTGTTTTCTGAAATTTTGCATATAATTCAGCGTCCGTTTTTCTGAAGATTTCAGGGTGTTTTGCTTTAAATAGGTTCAAAGTTCCTTCAAAGTGTGCGTCAATATACGAACCGAGAAGCATTGCTTCAGTGATTTCGTCAACCCATTCTCCGCGAAGTTTTGCAATTGCTTTTGCTTCGCAGCCGCGTTGTTTCATAGTGCCGCAAAAATCTTTGTATTGACTGACTGACAAATATTCTTGATTTGCTTCTTGTGAATAATAATTCGCTTCAGTCAAAAACATTACTTATCCCCTTTTATAACAGCCTGACAAGCTCGACAAAGAGGTTTGTTGAAATGTTTGTTTGAATAGCTGTTTTCAGCCCATGAAATTTTCTTTCCGCAACTTTCGCAGAAAAATTCTTCGGTCTGAGTTTCTTCTTTCGGACCTGGTCCCGCAGGAAGAACTTCTGCTGCTGGAACTTCTGAAATAGTTGTTTCAACAGGTTTTGCTTCGATTTGTTTCACCTGTTCTGTATAAATATTTTTTACAACTGGAGCTGCTGGAAGGTTTTTTGAATCAGTTTTGTTGAATTCAAATTCCGACGCTTCTTCATAAGTCCGAAGCTGTTCAGGGTTTTCAAATACTTTTTCAACATTCTTCAGGTTTAATCGCAGAACGGTTTTTTTGTACATTTCGCCCGGTCGATTTTTCCACGCTGAAGAATTCGCAGCTTTTGAATAATTTGTGCGGACTTCGTCCATTTCTTTTTTTGACATTTCAGCTGAAACGGAACTTTTGTCTGTAAATAAGACAATTGAAAAAGCTCCTTCGATTGCTTCGTTGTTGAAACGAATCGGCTTCCAGTTTACAAATTTTTTATTGTCTTTGACTTCAACTTCGTAGAAATCACCCACGCGAACAAGTTCTGTTGTAATTTCTTCAATTGGTTTAACAGAATAGAGCTTTGCGAGCTTCTTTTCGCCTTTATAATCTGTTTGAAAATTGACGTCTTTTTTGCCTGTATCTTTATTTTTATACGGTATCAAGTAGCATTCCTTGTTCATAAAATCAAGCCCAAGAATTGCCCCTTTCATAAGCCCTTTAACAACTGAACCCGGTTCAACTTCTTCAATGTCGTCAATGCTATCAAGAGCAGAAAGACAGTTTTGAACAAACTTTGTTTGATTAAAATTCTGCGGTAATTGTGCAGCTTTTTGAATCAGTGTTTCTGTCAATTGTTTTTGAATAGCAAGTTGAAATGTGTTTTCCATGTCCTTTTCTCCTTCTCCTTTTCAGGTTTAGTCCTCAATGAAGCGGACAGACGAAATTGTCGTCCGCTCGATGAAGACTAAGCTTCGCAATTTTCGCAGTCACTGCAAGAATTATTTGAAAAAGTTTCCTGCAACCCTTTTACAAGGTTTTGAATAGTTTTCGGAGCGTTTTCAAGTCCGATTGTCTTAATTTCTATGCCAGGAACACAATTGCATTTTTTTTGATAAGGTTTACCCATATAATGAACCTGTTCAATGGTAGCGTTTTGAGTGTTTTGAATGGTTGCTGCAAATTTCAAAGCGTCAAGTCCAAAATCAGTAGTTTTTGAACTCATTAGCTTATCGTTGAATTTTCGGTCTTCTTCGTTTTCTTCATATCTTAAAGAATTTTTGTCAACTTCAATCAATTCAGTGTATTCAATGACTATTTTTGAAGAATAAAGTCTTTTGTTTGGATTTGCTTTCATTTCTTTTGCAAATTGTTCTTTTTTCTCTATTCTTGAAGTTTGAATTGCTTGAAAAAGAGTTTCTTCGTCGCTGATTCCTTCGTCAATTGTTTCGCCTTCTGCAAGTTCAACTTTTTCAGCTTCTGCTGCAAGTTTTGCTTTTTCTTCATCTGTCAAGCTGTGTTCCTGTTCGATTTCATTGTTGATAATGTCGTCGTGAGAAATGCCTTCTTGTTCAAGGTATTCTTTTAATTCTGCGTTTGTTGTTTGTCCTGACATTTTCTTTTCTCCTTTTCTTATGTCGTGTGTTATCTCAAGCAAGGTTCGCCTTTGAACCCTGCAATTTTCTTTCCGCAAAAACAACCATTTGTTGATGTTTTAGGAAGTTTTATCATTCCGTGACTTCCGCAAGATTTGTCACCGTTCCAGCCAGCAACACATTCAACACAAAGGGTCATTCCTGCGTTGACTGAAATCTGTTGTTGTTTTGTGTACTTCATTTTTTGTTCTCCTTTTATGCTTTTGCCCCGAAGGGCTGCGGGTTTATTAGCGAACCCGCGACGCATTCCCGGTTCTCCCCCGAATTTTAGAGTTCAACAACTGTCAATTCGCTGTCGTCAGTCGTTCTCGTTGCGATAAATTGCAAGCCTGCATTCTTGCACTTTTCAAAAAGAGCAAGCCTGTTCTTGCTGGAGAGCTTTTCCACTCCGTCAATAAGAACAATTTGAAGCCCTTTGTCATTTTTCATGGCAACATCGACACAAAGATTCAGTTTTTCGCCTTCAGACAGGTTGCTGACTGGTAAATTGTTGATTAAAACAATGCTGCCGTCTGTTGTCATATTTTCAAGCGGCAATTCTGCTTCGCTTAATATTTGAGCTGGTAAGGTCCGAGCAAGTTCAATTTTGCTTGTGAATTCTTCCGATTTTTCTGTCAGAATGTCGATTTCTTCATTGATTTTCACCATTCTTTGATGTTCTGACAGGTGAATTTTCATTTTGTTTGCGGTTTCTACTTCGTCCTGAAGTTCTTGAACATTGATTCTCTTTTCATTCAAGAACGGTTCAAACGCTTTCAGTTCTTCGTTGTATTTTGAAATATTTGTTTCAAAGTTCGCTTCTGCAACTTTGATTTTGTCAGCTTCATTTTCACCGATTTTTGACAAACGCTCTTTTGCTGCAACAAGTTCAGCTTCTAAAGACGCGATTTTTGTTTTTTGAGCAGTGATTTCGTCAAGTGTTCCCTGTTTAATCTTTGAAATTTCGGTTTCTTTTTCACTCTTGAATGCAGCAATTTTTGTTTCATAGTTTTTCTGCATTTCCTGAGCTTTTTCAATTTTTGCATTGTGTTGAATAGCATTTTCAATCTTTGAATAAGTTTCTCCGATGTTGTATGCTTCCCATTTTTGAGCGTTGAACCCTTCAGGAATAGAACGAACCATTTCTTCAACAACGGCTTTTTTCTCTTTGATTTCGCCGTTTATTTTTCTGCGTTGCTGGTAGTAAAAACCGTCTTCAGAAGCGATTTGCTGCAACACTTCGAGAATTGTCTTTGAATAATCAACAGCGGGCGGAATTTCTCCGAACCATTGTTCAATTTTGTTCAAGTCCCAGTCGTATTTTATAAGCTCAAGAAGAATTCTGTTCTGTTCTTTTTCGTCAAGCTCAATGAATTGAACCGGGTTCAATTGCATTCTTGAGAATAAATTGTTCAAAAATTCTTCAGGACGTTGAACTTCCTTCCCGTTTTCCGTGATTTTCTTGTAATCAGTCATATTTGTTCGCGGTTTTCGCTGAATAGCAATTCCGTTGTCAAATTCGATAAAAATTTCGCCTTCAGTTTCGCCATTTTTGACAACATATTCGCGGTCAGTTTTGTTTGACAAAGCAAGACGAATCGCGTCAAGAACAGAAGTTTTGCCCGTTCCGTTAGCTCCGAGAAGTTCAAGACTTTTCCCGTCTGCTTCAAATTCGGATATTCCGAACAGATTTTTGATTTTTAATTTTGAAATTTTCATTCTTTATTCTCCTTGTTTACGTGCAAATATTTCAAAATGTGAGCAATGACATCAACAGTCCAGCCATTGCCGAGCATTTTATATCTTTGTGCGTTTGAAACTCCTTCTGTGTAATTGTCGGGGAGTGTTTGAAGACGTTCGCATTCAATCGGAGTTAATTTTCTGATATAGCCTTCAATAAGAACCCCATGTCCTTCTTGTCCTGTGAGAGTATAGGCTTTGCAACCGTCATTGTAACGCTGTCCGTTTTGTTTTTTGTTTATTCTTTCAGGGTTCATACAGCCAAAACACAAGAAATTGTTGTGTTCCCACTTGCTTGATGATATTGTCGGAGCTTTTTCTCCGTTTTGTCTGATTCCGCCGTTATTATTTCCCCGTGGAGTGTTTATTGTTCCGAAAAGATACTGACCCATTTTTGCGGCGCCGCCCCCAGCGTCACCGCATAAAGTGACTGCTTTGTCGTGGATATAATAAACGCGTCTTGACTGCGAATCTTTGCGGAAAAAGCCTACTTTCCCGCGTTCAACTTCTTTGTCAAGAATTTGCAATGTTTTATCAAACGGAACAATGAATTCTTTTAATTCTTCAAAAACTTGTTGCCTGCGGCCACGTCGTAAATAGTCACTTAAAGCAGCTTTATTGTAATTTGCGTCAATGCAATAACTTTTTTCATCTTGCAAAAATGTGCTTGTATTTTCGTGAACAATATCTTTCAACAGAATTTTCTTGTCTTCAGGTTGTTCAATATTTCCGATGTTTGTCCAATATAAACGCTTGCGATTTTGAGCAGAAACAAGAGCTGAGTTGATTTCAACAGGTTTACAACTCAATATTTCTGAAATAGCGTCAGAATATTCTTTTTTCATTTTCACGTTTTCAAGCAAAAATTTGACATTCGGATTGATATTTTTGACGTGATTCAAAATATCAACATAAACAAAGAACAATTTGCTTCTGTGGTCGTTAAAATTGAGTTGCTTTCCTGCGACAGAAAAACCCTGACAAGGACTGCCACCGATAATCAAATCGACGGAACTCCAGTCGATATTCCATTCCCGCCAGTTGTTGACATCTCCGAGCTGTATTGCTTCAGGAAAGTTTTTTTCTGCAATTTGAATTGCGTATTTGTCAATTTCGCTTGCATAATATCTGTTAAATTGAATTCCTGCCCTTTGAAGTGCGACAACTCCGCAACGAATGCCGTCAAATAAGCTCAAAACCGTTCTTATTCTCATGCTTGCACCTTTTTGAAATTGTATTTTGCTTGAAGTGCAGCAATGTTTCTCAAATATGCTTGTTGCAACAAGAACCATTCAAAGTAATAATCAAGAGTGTTGTCTTTAACCATTCTTTGAACTTCGTCATGGGCTCTCGTAAGTGGAAACAAATTCACTTCGCCTGAGATTTTGTCGTGATCTGCAAAGAATTTTGCAAGTGCTTCTTCTAAAATGTTGATTTTTTGTTCTTGAGTAAGTTCTTCAGCGTTTTTCTTTTTTGCAAATAAATTACACAACGCTTGAAGCAATTTTTTTCTTTCTTTTTTGTCTGTTGTTCTTTTCTTCATCTTTCTTCCCTTTATTATTTTGTATTTTTTTTCTGTCCCGCTCTGCCCGCCATTTTTCAAAATCTGCTCTGATTGCGGGGTTCTCAAAGTCCCGTTCTAAAATCTTGAGAAACTGTCGAGCAATAATTCTTCCGTCCGTTTCGCTGATTTTTGAAACATCAATGCTCATGAATTACTCCGCAAATAGAAAATCAATTGTGTAGTTTGCTTGCTGATTGCGTTCTTGAAGTAATTTTTGAATTTTTTTTGCTTCTTCAATAGTGATTCCGACTTCACCGTTCAATTTGCGACGAACTGTTTGTGGGGTGACAGTAAGTTCGTTTGCAAAGTCTTCATTTTTCAAACTGCAACGAACCATTTCCGCTTCAAGATTTTTGAATTTAGGCATTTTTCCTTCTCCATTTTTCTTTTATTGAATAATTACTCTTTTAATATTCCGTTTAAGGAATAAATAAATACTACAACCTTATACGGAATAAGTCAAGCATTTTTATTCAATAAACGATATAAATATTTCATAATCTGTAATAAAATGAACAAAAACTGGACTTTTAAGGGGTTTTAATGTAATATAATGAATATTAAGAAAGGTTAAGCCAATGAAAAACATCGATGTCGAAAAATTAAACCAACTACGTGAAGAACGCGGGCTTGCAATCAGGGAAGTTGCAGAACTTTCAGGAGTTCCGATGAGTTCTTGTTCAAAAATATTTGCGGGTTTGAACGACAATCCAACTCTTGACACGCTGAAAAAACTTGCAAAAACGCTGAATTGCATTGTTGACGATTTTCTTGTTCAAGAAAAAGAATACTATTCAGACAGAAAAACCGCCGAACTTGCTGAACAAATTTTTGAAAAACCTGAATTGAAAATTCTTCTTGACGCAAGTCGTGACTTAAATGTGTCCGACTTAAAAGCTGTTACAGAAATTGTCAACAAGATAAAAGGGGCAAAATAATAATTCTTGAAGGTTCAAAAGAAACGATTCTGAAAGAAGAATTTCTCGCAATATGTGCCGAATTGCCGATTTCTGTCAAAGGTTTAGTTCTTTATGATAAAAACAAAGAAAAATTCACAATTATTCTGAACTGTCTTTTTGATTTTGCAATTCTCCGAAAAACCTTGCGGCATGAATTACTGCATATATTTAGAAACGATTTTCTTTCTATAAAAAAAGCAAGTGAAATTGAATTTGAAACCCATTAAGGAGTAAATATGAAAAAAATATTATTATCACTTATTTTGTTTTTAACAGCAACAACAGTCGCACACGCAACAGCAACTGCTGAAATTCAAAATTGCGATGTAAAAATTTATAAAGATTTTATTGTACGAAAATATATGACAAATGGTTTTCGCGTTCAGTTTCCGAATGAATATTCTCTTGTCGCTTCAAAAGAAATCAGCGGAGCTGGAACAAAAATGCTCATGAAAATGGTCGCAGGAACGCAAACAAATAATCGTCTTGAAGCTCAAGCAAATTACAATTTCATTCAAAGCGGAAAAAATGTTCTTGTTCAGCTGACAATCGTTTCTGTTTCAGATTCGGGAACAGTTTTTCAAAAAATAAGAAATGCAAGTCCGCAACAGGAAATCAACGAGCTGAACGCAGTCAATGCTGAATTTATAGGAAATTTAAAAAATGATAAAAAGTAAAAAGAAACAAAAAAAGCAGCCCGGAAAAAGGGCTGCTCTATATGGAAGATTTTCTCCCGGACCAAATCAACGCGAAGAATCAATCACGGGGCAATTTCGCGAAGGGGAATTGCTTTGCGAAAAAAACGGCTGGAATATTGTCTTGCGATATGCGGACAGGTCATTGACAGGAAGAACTGACGACCGTCCCGAATTTCAAAAGATGATAAAAGACGCAGAAGCTGGACTTTTTGACATACTTGTTTGTTACAAAACAGATAGATTTGCACGTGACAGGCTTGACGCTGCAATCTATAAAAACAAATTAAGAAAATATGGAGTTCGCGTCGTTTATTCAAAAATGTCAATTCCTGAAGGTCCTGAAGGAATTATTCTTGAATCTGTTCTTGAGGGGCTTGACGAATATTATTCAAAAGACCTTTCTCAAAAAATTTCAAGGGGTTTTTATGATAATGCTTTGCAGTGCAAAGCTGTCGGCGGAACTGTTCCATTCGGCTATTATACTGACGAAAACGGAAAGTATAATATTAACCCCGAACAAGCTCCAATTATACGAGAAATTTTCATTCGTTATGCTTCAGGAGAAAGAGCGATTGACATTTGTAATGACTTGAACGAACGGGGTTTCCGTACTAAAAAAGGAAACTTATTCGGAAAGAATTCGCTTCGAGGTTTTTTCAAAAACCCCAAATATATGGGAATTTATCAATTTGAGAGCGGGGACGAAAACTTTGAAGATGTTTTTATTGAAGGTGGAGTTCCTGCAATCGTTGACAAAGAACTATTTGAAAAAGCTGCAATGCGTCTTAAAACTAACCAGCGAAAAACACAAAGCATTGATTTTCCGCCGCCTGTTTTTTATCTTTCAGGAAAAATGTTTGACGCTGTTTGCGGCGGTGCTTTCATAGGTGACAGCGGAACGAGCAAATCAAAGAAAAAACATTTCTATTATACTTGCCAAAACAAAAAAGCAAGAAAAGGCTGCAAGACAAAATCAATCAGAAAAGACTTCATTGAGGAACTTATAATCAGCTATACAAGCAAATATGTTTTGACTGAAGAATTTATTGAATACATTGCAGAAATAATTCTTATGCTTCAGGAAGAAGAAAAAGACACAAGCATTCTCAAATCAATAAAAGCTGAATTAAACACAACAAAAACAAGCCTTCAAAATATTATGAAAGCAATTGAACAAGGAATTTACACGGAAACAACAAAAACGAGATTGCTTGAACTGGAAGAACGACAACTACAACTTGAAACGCAATACAAAATCGAAGAATTGAAAATCCATGCTCCAAAAATTGAAAAAGATTTCATTGAATACAAGTTCAGAAAATTAGCAAACACAAATATTGAAGACCACGAAACAAAAGAATGGATTGTCAATATGTTCATTCAATCTATTATTTTAACAAACGATTCTGCCATAATAGCATATAATTTCGCACCGACTGAAGACTATTTTGACACCGTCGAAATTGATTTTCAGGCATTAAAAAACTCACTGAACAAAAGTGTTCGAGTGAGTTCTTTAAACTGGAGCGAACAGTCCCGTGAGCAACAGGCTCTGTTCATAAACATTATAAACGCAATTTTGATATTTGTAAATTCCCTGCTAAATTAAAAATCAGGGAAAATCTACCGATTTTTGTTAAATTTCTCAAATAAAATCATTACTACATAAGGTTTTTAAGGCATATTCCCTGCAAGACAAAGAACAGGGAATTCTATTAATATATTCTACATTTTTTTAAGTGTTTTTAGTATATCATAAATATCTTCTTTCGAAAATTTTTTTTGCAAATTTTCAATATATTTTATACATTTATTCAAATAATCATCTTCAATTGATTGTATATAAGAAATATTGCCGATTAAATATTCTTTAGTTTCATTAATATTTTTTTTAGAAAATTCACCGGTTTTATATAAAAAATATAGAATTGATCGTACTTTATTTTTAATGTTTTTTGATACTTTTAGATTACCATCATTTATAGTTATACCTGTAACTTTCTTATGAGAAGTATTCTTTACTAATTTTGTTTTTTCAGTATTTAATTCAATATTAAAATAGGTTGTCCTATTATTAGCAATTATTTGAGGTAGATAAATATCTTTTAAATTTTTTAATATTTCTAAATCATTTGCTGAGAACATTAAGTCATCAGCATATCTTGTATATGAAATGTTATTTGTATTACAGAATTCCGATATTTCTTTATCTAATTTATAACAAGCTAAATTTGATAAATATGGTGAACAAATACCCCCTTGAGGAAGTTCATTAAAAAATGTACACAATCCAGCAAGTATATCAGAAATTTTGTCATCATATCCTAATTCCATAAAAATTCTTTGTATTTTTTTTCTTTTTATACATTGAAAAAAGTTTTTAAAATCCATTTTTAATAAAAAAATTTTTTCTTTATGAATTAATGCATTTTTCAGAAGTCCATTTTTATTTTTAATAAATGCTGTTGAATATTCAGAACAAGGGATTTTTTGAAGAATCTCTACAAGAATTATTTTTTGCGCCATTTTTAATTTTTTCTTAGGTGCATTTATAATTCTTTTTTCTGAAGAATGTTTTTTAGGTATTCTAAAAGAAACATAATGTTTGTCTTTATTTGCAATAAAATCATTTAGTTGTGATTTTGTAAACAATAATAAACATGCTAGATCATCTAAATCTTTAATTCTAGGTAAATCTAAATAACTAATTAAATCTCTTTCCCTATTTAATAAATAGTACATCATTATTCCTCTTACTTTGTACGATTTTTCAAATTTGACTGTGGAAAATTTGAAAAATCGGACACTGGCTTCCATTTTTGTTTAATGTATTTAAGGGTTTGTCATCATTCCCCAATCAAATAAATTTTGATTATATCTAAGAAGAATAATGATAATACTTTAGTTTTATTATATCAGAAATTACATTATTGTAAACTGGTTTTTCATTTTTATTAATTAATTCTAACATCATTCTTTTAGCTTTTTCAGTTAATTCTAATTCTTTTTGACTTTTATTTTTGATCAAATTTTCATTAAAAAGAATTTTTTCTGCTGCATAATATCTGGCTTCTAAATCATTAAAATCTTCCTTGTTTTCAACAGATAATATAACATATTGTAAATAAGATAATAGTTTTTCTTTTTCTAGACTTCTAAATAAATAAAGTAATAAACATATAAAATAAAACATACCGGTTATTTTATCAATAGTTCTTGGTTCGTTAGATATTTTTAAATGATGTCTGAACATTTTTTTTAAGTCATCACATATTTTTGTTAAATTTTCATCATTATAAAATTTCACTGAATTTTTATTATGTTTCAATAGGTGTTTTATTGGTCCTAGGTTTATAAAACTTTTTTCTTTTTTATATTTTTCATCATTTAATGCTATAATTTTATTTCTTATTTCTTCAATATTTGAAAAAGCTCCAAGTTCTACTAAGGAACCTGAACTTTCACAAACAATACATATGTAATCCACATTTTGAGCTAATAATGTTTCCAAAGCAAGATAATCTGAATTTTTATTTAAATTAAAATATTCTACAAAAACTTTTTCAGGATAAAATATCATTATATATTTCTCTTGTAATAAGGTCTTAACTTTTTTTCTAATAGTGTTTGCTGCTAAGTCTCCTCCACATAGAAATATATCAACATGATTCTTAGAGAAATTCTTATATATTTCTTTACAAATATTATTTAATACTTTTTTCTCAAATTCATTCAGTTGAATTTCAAATTTATTCAATATTTATTCCTCAATATGATTTGTATATTTGATTTTATCATAAAAGTGAAAATTTTATATGTAATAATAATCATATTAAAGAGCGTTTATATAACTATTTAAGTATTTCAAATTTATAAATTTTATATTTTTAGTTTCTTTAAGTAAAACTTCAAACAATTCACTATCAGCCACAACATAAAGAGAATGAATTTTAGGATTTTTATCAGGAATTGGCCATTTAAGAATTTCAAAAATTTTATTTAAATTATTCTGTAGATATATTTCTCTGTTTTTAACTTTTTCTAGGGAATTTTTTTGTGATTTTTTATCCTGCTTTAAAACATTATTAAGTAAGCGTTTTGCATCTTTTAAACAATACGGTTTAAGATAATATTTACATTCTATATTTAGAACACAATTCTTTTCAGGAATATAACACAAAACATCATAGTCCCCAAGATTTGCTGGATGATTACCTTTTTTGTCTCTATGGTGCAAATAAACATTTTTTTCACAATAATTACTACATTTTTTTAACAAAAAATTATATGTGTTGTTATTTAATTCAATCTCCCTTTTTTCTTTTTGCTTCTGAATAATATTTTTAGTTTCACAAGCCGGAAGCCCATACGGGAAACGCGGAAAAGCAATATCTCTTGCCCAGACATTTTTTGACTGATATACTGACTGAGCCCCCCACAATATTTGATTGTCACCTATCTTTATCAAAGGTTTAATTATATAACGACTAAATCTTTTATTATATTCATATACAGGAATTTCATTGCACTCTTTAAGTGAAAGAAAATCATCTTCATAAATTTTAGTAACATCATTAGGTTTTAATGCAAGAAAATCTATAAGATTTTGAATAGTTTCTTCGTTACAATTATCTTCATTTTTCAGTTCATTCAACATCAACATGATTTGAATAACCTCCGTTATTGATGCGGTGTAGTACGGATGTTCTTCGATATGTTTATGCATTGCCCATTGACTTAAACAAGATAATAAATCTATCAATAACTGAAACGAAAAACCAAAATCCTTTATCATTGCACTATTAAGTTCATGATAATAATCTTTTTCATCATTAAACTTCATTTCTTTTGGTAAATTATTATAAAGATCATTATCGGATTCATACTCTAAATATTTGTTTTGCCTTTCTATCATTTCATTACAAATATCTACATAAATTGTATAATCATCTTTAATTATTAAACTCATTTCTGTGAGACTATTATGAATGATATCTCCATATTTATATGTATGTAAAATCCAATGAGTTTCAGCAAGTAATAATCGTAATTTTTCTTTTGTTAAAAATTCAGTACCAGTGTGTGGTAAATTTACAAACTTTTCAATAAGATATCTATACATTACATTATTATGTTGACTTTCATTTTTTATTTCTATTAACCTTTGGATTCGATTATAGTCAACGTCATGTTCTGTGGAAATATCCAGAGACCGATATTTATGTTCAGTTTCATTATAATATGCATCCATTTGCTGTATAAGATATGAAATTCCCTGAAGAAAATCTATTCGACTTAATTCCTTATCAAATTCAGGCATCAATCCTTCTCTAACAACTTTGAGTATATTTTTAGTTTCATTATACATATAATTACCTGGTTTGTATTCAGACAATTTTATTATTCGGGCAATTTCATTTTGTACCAAAATAAAATCCTTCTCTTCCGGCAATATTACTGGCCAATTTTCAGGAAAAGATGTTAATTTATCTAAAAAGTTAAATGCAAAACGGGGTTTATCATTTTTATGTTTTAAAATCTTATTTTTGATTTTTGAAAAATTTTTATCTTCAACATAATAATCAAGTTTTTCTAATATTTCTACAGCCAAATTTGTTTCAATTTTACGATCTTTTGCACCGTTCAGAGCATCAAAATATAAATCTTCGTTATATAAAATTCTGATACCATGTGTATTTTTATCTGGATAACCTGTAATGACAGTCCATATTAAATCATCATCAATTTCATTCTGAAGAAATTCAAAAACCTTCTTCTCTATAATCATACTATAAGGAATTACTTCTATCAGCAAATTTTTATATTCTGTAAAAAACTTATGTTTAGATATAATATCCAGATACAGATAAAAAATATCCTCAATAATATCAGTAATATTATCTAATATTCTAAATTTTTCTTCTGGATAAATTCCAAATACAGGTTTTATGCATATATCGGATTTATTAACTTTTTGATATTTGATAAAACCTAAAAGAGTCTTTGCTTCAAGCCTTAATTTATTAGAATTTTTATCGTGCATAATATGCCATTTATCCAGATTTTCAAGACTATACAGTAGAGGAAAATTTTTATATTTCTGTTTCAATGACTCAAACCTAGTTGTTGAACCATAATTTGCATCATCTAACATTAAATATGTAAAGTCATTAGCTCCTGTTAAAATTATTCCATTATTATTTACACGATAAAAAGCTAATTTATCAGATATTGAATATAGCGGATTATATTTTAACGGATTATTTTGCAGATATTGCAGTTGTTTGCTAATTTCCCAAAAATCATCAAGTTCATTTATCATTTGTATAAAATCTACTAATGGAAAATAAAATATATTTTTGTGCGCCTGTAAATTAATTATTTTATTTTCAAAAGAAAATAAAGTATTAACTAGGATTAATTGAACATTAATGTTTTGCGGCAAATGTAAAGAAGAAATAATTTCTGATTTTAATAAATCATATAATTCAAATAAATGTTCTTCCTCCTTATCTATAGTTGGATTTAAAAAATAAAACAATATAACTTCGTTATTTATAATAATCGAACTGCAACTAAAATTGTTTAATTTTTCATTATTAATATATTCACCTATATTATCAATAAATTGTATATTACATGGTTTTTGTTCCTGAATATAAGCTTTTACAGCAGATTTAATCAATTCATGTTCAATGAATGAAAATCGTTTTTTAATTATCAGATTATCAAGTTCATTATTCCAATTTTCACATAAAACATAATTAAAACGTCTTGGCATTATAGGATAATAACTCCCTTTATAATTAACAAAACATTTATTTAATAATTTCCCTTCCATAAAATTTGTTTCAAAGTTAAGAAGTTTTTCATAAACCTCCTCTTTGCATCCAAATTTAACTGAATATTTATTCAAAAATTCGTTATTCAGGTTATTGATTGTTTTTTGTATGTAATAAAAACAAATCAAGCATTCTTTCCAAAAAACTCTCGGGGGAATCGAAATGTACCCAGGTTCTACTTCATTATTTTTTTGCATTTTGATATTTTCTATAATCTGATTTTGAAGAAACAAGAATATTTCTAACTCTCCATTTGGACTACCGAAATGATTGTTATAATAAAATTTTTCCAATGAACAATGTACCAATTTAAAACATTGCAGGTAATCGTAAATGTTACATATTTCTGAACCATAAAAGATTTTGTAATGAAAATTGTTATGGAAAAATTTAACTTCTCCCCAATCCTGTTCCGGACAATAATCTTCTAAAGTTGGAAATTCGGGTAAATTTTTTATTAAAGATTGTGTAAATCTCTCAAAATCGTAATAATTAAGAATTTTATCTTTCTTTTCAAATTCAAATTCATCTAACGAAATTAAACAAATAATAATAAAAATCTGCTTTAAAATAGCCGAACTATTATTATTCCATAAAGTAATGACAAATATAGATTTTATAATATCATTAAAACTATATTTCTTAAATATTTGAACAATATTATCAAATTGTTGTTTTAAATCAACTTGGTTCATATCTTTTTAAATTTAATCTGATTAGTTTTTACTTTGTGTTCTTTTTTCTAATAGTTTTTGCGTTTGTTTAACCGATTCTAAGAAATGTTTTTCAACTTCGGATAACTCATCTTTTATCGTTTCTTTATACTTTGAATATTCTGCAAGGGCCTTATTTTCAGCTTCTAATTTTGATATTTTACCGGGATTTTCCAGTAGTTCACTTCCTGTCATTTTTATAAAATCATCGAGTTTAGCTATCCAATCTTTCATTGTCATCGGAATATGTCTAATTGCCTGCAGTTCAGCAAATTCAAGATAGGCCGATGTAATTCTGTTCAAAATATTTAATTCTTTTTCATCAAGATAATTTTTTGCAACAGTAACTTCATCTTTTTTTGGATGCTTGCCTTTGAAAACAGTTAATCCCATATTATCTTTTGTGCTATCTGCTCGTAAATATATAACTTCTGCTGCAGTATGACCGTGTACCGCAAAATGCATTTTATTTTGGACAACTTTGAAGAATAATTTAGTTTCCTCCGCATTCGGATTGTAATCTGTACTTGTTGCATAAATATCCAAAATCTGGCGGTAAAAAACTTTTTCAGAAGAACGAATATCCCTTATACGTTCTAAAAGTTCTTGCCAGTAGCCTCCGCCGCCTGCTTGTTTTAATAAATCGTCATTCAGTGCAAAACCTTTTTTCATGTATTCTTTTAAAACTTGAGTTGCCCAAATTCTAAATTGCGTGCCACGTAAGGATTTTACACGGTAGCCAACAGAGATTATTACATCAAGATTATAATGCGTAACATTCCTTGAAACCTTTCTGCTGCCTTCGTTTTGAACTGTCAAGTAATCCTTGACAGTTGAATCTTCAGTGAGCTCTCCTTCTTCAAAAATATTTTTAATATGCAGGCTTATATTCTGTTTTGTAGTTTGAAACAGTTCTGCCATTTGATTTTGCGTAAGCCAAACTGTTTCGTTTTCTATTCTTACATCAATTTTTGCTTGCCCGTCTTGAGTCTGGTAAATTATAATTTCATTTTCCATGCTATAATCCTTTATTTTAAGCAATTATAACATATATAATTGTAATTAAAAAGCATCCCCTGTTTATCAAAACAGGGGATTGCCTTTATAACTTACTCATTTTCAGACTGATTTGAGTGATAGTAATTAATGAGTTTATACAAGGTTTCCCTTAAATATTGTTCATCTTCTTTGCTAGTTTCCGGTTCAAAATCTTCAAATGCTTTGTCTTCAATCATCTGCCAGAAATCAAAATTAAGCAAATTCAGATTTTGCAGAAGCATTTTTCGTGATGGACCATCGTGTTTAATCGCATCTTGCACTATTTTTTGAGCAAAGGCTTGTATAAATGGAATTTTTTCGCGACTGCCCTTTTCATTTGTAATCGTAATTTCTTTTATAAACGCAAGCCTCAGGGCTTCCATAATAGTTTTAGGAATAACCTTTTTCTTTCTACCTTTAGGGTTGCCGCTCTGCCCTTTTTTAAACTGACCGCTGACAGGCGGTTTTTTATAACCGACTTCATATAATTTTTCTTCAATTTCTCGACGGCATTTGTTATCATTCTGTATTGTTTCTGCGGTTTTTAGCAATCTATCTTTATCTATTTCCATCTTGAGCCTCCGTAAAATTTTTGATTAATTTAGCAGTTTTGCCTGTTTCCTTTTCCCAGCGATATATGGTTACATCCACGTATCTTGGGCTGATTTCAATCAATCTTGCCCTACGTTTGCAACGTTCTGCGGCAAGTAATGTAGAGCCGGAACCGCCGAAACAGTCAAGAACTATATCGTTTTTAGATGAGGAATCAAGCAAAATGTCATGGAGCATCGGCACTGCTTTAACAGCAGGATGGAGCTTTAGAAGCTCCAAAGATGCCGGATTTGTTGCACGAACCCCGGGATAATTCCAAACGTTAGTCCTGTATCTCCCGTTTTTGCCAAGCTGAATATGATTCTGATGCTTAGCTTTTCCGTTTTTGAATATCGGAATCATTTCATTCTGAGACCTATATAGCAAGCCCATACCGCCCGATAATTTGTTCCAGACTGCAATATTTTTCAGCTCGGTATAATGTTTTTTACCCTGAGTTAATAACGTATTCAACCCGGCCCAGTCCATAAACAGATAATGCAGCGAGCCGTCAATCGAGAATTTTATAAGGTTCTGCATAAATTTTGAGATAAACTCAGCAAATTCTGCATCTGTCATTTCGCCTGACGCCATTGCAAACTCATCATGTTTAGTCTTACCCAAGCCGCAAACATGACCGTTAATCTTACAGTTGTATGGAGGATCAGTTATGACTATTTGTGCCAATTCGCCCTGCATAAGTATCTCAAAAGATCTGGCAAGTAAAGAATCACTGCAGTAAACGAAATGATCTCCAAGCCGCCAGAGGTCACCAAATTTAACTTTGGGTGGAATATTTGCATCAAGCCAACTTTCGTCTTCCTTGTCAGAGTTGTGGACTTTGCTTTCATCAGAATCATTGATTAGAAATATTTCATCGTAATCAACGGTATCGAACCCTAAATCCTCAAAAGTTATGTCAAACTTCATTAATTTTTCGATTTCTTCTTTAAGGTTTCCGAAGTTCCATTCGCCATCTTCTGCAATTCTGTTATCCAGAATTCTGATTGCATCAGCTTCTTCAGGTGTCAAATTCTCAAGAATTATTGCCGGAATTTGAGTAAATCCGAGTTCTTTTGCCGCCAAAAGCCGCAATTCCCCTGCTATTATATTGTGTTTTCCATCAAGCAGAATGGGATTTACGTAACCGACTTTCGTAATCGCATTTTTTAACTTTTGAAGCTGCTTTTTTGAATGTTTCCGCAAACTTTTTAATTTTAACGCGATTAAGTTGATGTCAACCAGTTGCAAGTTGTTTGTCGGATTTTTTCCTTCTAACACGATTTTTCTAAAGTGTCGCAGTGATTCTGAAATGTCTTCACAAGTTACCGGCTTTCCATTTAATTTTGCCATTTGAACCTCCCTTTGGTCTACTACGCCTGAAAAAATCTCCAGACAGATTGGCTTTTCCAATCTGTATTAATTTAAAGAAACGTTTAAAAAAGTGAAAAGGCTTGCATAGTGCGGTTTTTGCCAAAAGCGTTCTAAAAACTAAAACCGCTTTTATATAAAAAGCGGTTTATTTATGATAAAATTTCGCTATGAGACAGAAAACTTGCAAAGAAAAATGTCCGCACTGTAGGAGTGTAGAAAATACTGTTTATAAAAATAAAAATCAGTGCCACTGTAAAAATTGTGGCAAATATTTTAAACCCGGCTCAACTCGTAAAGAATATTCATCTATTACTGCATTAGCTCTTAATACAATAATAAGTTTATTTTATATACAAATCAATTCCAAACTTAGAAGTTTTCGAGATTATGTAAAAATCTTGAAGAATATGCCAATTCCTACCATTCATAATGTTAAAATAAAATATAAACGCATTCCCGACAAACAAAATCCAGAGGATACTTCAGAGTTGAGTATTGACGGTAATCTAAAAGAAAGTATAATTTTAACTCGTACACATGACGGTTTTATTGTTACACGAGGGTTGGATGTACGTCAAAAAATTCGCTTTAATGATTTTATTATACATACATCTGGTAAAGGCAATATGACAGAAGATTATTATTTGAATGATAAAATTCAGTTTGGAGAGGATACCTAACCTATATTTCTTTATAAATCATATAATTTTTTAAATTTACCATTTTTATTCTGTAAAAGTTGAGTTTGAGAACCTTGTTCTATAATTTTCCCTTCATCTATAACGATTATTTTATCAACATTATTTATCGTAGAAAACCTGTGTGCAATTATTATTACAGTTTTATCTTTCATCAAATTTTCTATGGCTTTTTTAATATAAAATTCAGACTCATTATCTAATGCACTTGTTGCTTCATCAAAAATTATAATCGGAGAATTTTTTAAGAATGCTCTTGCAATTCCTAATCTTTGTTTTTGCCCGCCTGATAGTAATAAACCTCTTTCTCCGACTTGTGTATCAAGCCCTTTTTCTGTTGACATTACAAAATCGTACAGGTAAGAACTTTGAAGAACAGAAAATAAATCCTCATCAGTTGCACCCGGTTTTATTATTTTAAGGTTTTCTCTTATAGTTCCTGTAAATATAAAATTATCCTGTAAAACTATTGAGATATTATTTCTTAACGAATTTATGTCATAATTTTTTATATTAATACCGTCTATTAAAATTTCACCGCTGGTTACATCATAAAATCTTGGAATAAGGTTTATTATTGTACTCTTTCCCCCGCCTGAATGTCCTACAAGTGCAATTTTTTCTCCTTTATTAATTTGGAATGACAGTTCATGTAAAACTTTCTTATTTTTTCTATATTCAAACGAAACATTTTTAAATTCAATTCCGGAATTGAAATGTTTCATAAAAATCGAGGATGCATTATTTTTGATTTTTGGAATATATTCAAGTTCATTTATAACTCTTTCTATTGCAAGAATTGAAGTTTGCAAATTTTTTGAATCGTTTCCTATACCTTTAATTGGATTAAAAAGTAAAATAAGTGCGGTTACAAATGCAACGAAATTCCCGCTTGTAATTGTATTATTGTTAATTAAAGTACTTCCTATTCCAATGATAAGACCTATCCCAATAGCAGCTACAAGCCGCATTAGTGGTGTAGTCCAACCTGTACGAAGAATTATTTTCATATCAAGTTGAAAAGCTTTTTTAAGGTGTTTTTTCAATTTATTTATTTGAAAATTTTTAAGATTAAATGCGGAAATGATTTTGTTTCCGGAAAATGTTTCATTGTAATCTGCAATAACTTTTGCATTCTCATTTTCGTAATCATTAACAATATTTTTTATAAGATTTTTAACCTGTGTAACAGGAATTAGAGCGAAAACAAGAATAAATACTGCAATTATTGCAAGTTGCCAGCAATTATAAATCAGGACAATGATTAAAGAAATTGCCGAAAAAATTCTTAGGGCATAACTTTTTAAGTATCCTAAAAGACTTCCAAAAGCTTTTGAAACATCATTATTAAATGCTTTCTGTATAAAACCGGATGTAGTTTTGTCAAAAAAAGAAGTTTCCCTGTTAAGTAAATTTTCAAATAAGATTATTTTAATTTCATTTGTAATTTGTCCTGCAACATAAGAATTAATATAAGTAGCTGAAAAATTAAGAATTCCCTGAATACTTGTAAAAACTAGAATAAAAAAAGAAATTGTCCATGGAGAATGTATTGATTTATTCAACATAATGACATCCATATACGGTTTTAATGTCATAACAATAACTGCATCCAAAGCACCGGCCGGTAATGTTAATAATATGGATAACAAAGTCATCGGCAGATAAGGTTTTATGTATGGGATAAGTTGTTTAAACTGTTTATTCATAACATTCTGCAATTAATATTGTGTCATCTAAAATAGAAGGTTTACTTGATTTCCTGATTTTAAATTTATATCCTAAATTCCAACTTTCTATTAGTGGTTTTATTGTAAAGAGATCTTCCGCTGTGTGATAAATACTGATCATGAGAACAGGTCTTTGTTGTTTAATTGTTTCCATTGCCCCCTTTAGAAAATCTTTTTCTAATCCTTCAATATCTACTTTAATTAATCCGACTGACAAATTATTTTCATTTACATAATCATCAAGTCTTATGATTTTAATAATTTCCTGATTGCTTCCTTTGGTATTTTTTCTGTCAGGTCTTAATGTACTGGATACACCATTATCAAATATATTTATTGAATCGTTGATATTTTTACTACCCAAACCTAACTGTAAAGGTATAATGTTATATGCAGAATTCAGTTTTATTGTTTCAAGCATTTTATCATAATTTGCTTTTACCGGTTCAAATGCATATACTTTGTTGGTTGTTAATTGAGCGAATAATAGTGCGGAATCACCTATAAAAGCTCCAACATCAATTATTGCCTTATTTTTTATTAAATTTTTATTGTTTATTTCGTCAATAAAATGATTATCTATGAAAATTGTACTAATAAAATGTTTTACAGGTAAAAAATGTTTACCATTTGTATAAATATTATTAGCAAGTTTAACAATATTTTGATTATGAAAATTTCTGTTGTAAAAAAGTTTTTTTTCTTCTTCAGAAATTACAAATTTTTTGTTATTTTTTAGAGCTTGTTGTATACGTGAAATCATTGTTGTGACTATTAAAATACTTTTATCATCAAGATTTTTTATTAGATTTTTATATAAAGTATATAAATCATTATTTTCAAGAAAAGTTTTATAACAGTGTTCACATATATGTTTATGTGTTGACAATTGAGAGGTATACATTAAATTATCATTACTAAATAACGATTTTAATTTATTTATTATTATTTTTTTGATATGCATTTTGCTCCTTTTTATAAATATTTTTTTATTAAATCAACAACTTTTTGGGAGGCATTACCATCATCTATGGTCCCCTTTTCTTTAAGAAATTTCTCAACTTTATTTTTATAATCACTAAGATTAAATTTCTGTATATTTTGTATAAATTCGTTATTATTTCTTGCAATTGGGAATGGTGTCTGTTCTAACGGATAATAAAAGCCCCGTTCATTATTGTATTCTTCTATGTCAGCCGCATAGATAAAAGCTGCTTTTTGGGTAAATAAAAAATCAAATATACAACTTGAGTAATCTGTTATTGCAATATCTGCAATTGCCAATAATTCTTGTATATCTGAATAATTTGAAACATTAATTACACCGTTCAAATTTAGAATATCTGCAATATCTTGCATGCGTGGATGAAGTCTTACTAACCAGACAAATTCTTCATTAAATTTATTATTAAATGCTTCTGTAATTAGTTTGTAATTTATATTATATACATGTATGCTTAAATCTTCACGAAAAGTAGGAGCATATAATATTAATTTTTTATTACGTGGAATATCATATTTTTGTTTTATTTGCTCTTCTAAATTGTTATTATTTTTAAAAAATATGTCATTTCTAGGATGACCTATTTCTAAAATATTTTTAACATTCCAAAAACCATTTTGAAATATTTGAGATTCCCAACTGCTGTTACTTAACCAATAGTCAGTATATTTTGCATTAATTTTAGATATTTCTACCCATGGTGTATTTTGTGTTAAAAATTTTACATCTTTATCTATTTTTTTTATACCAAGGGAACCATGCCATGTTTGTATATATGTTTGATTTTCTTTTTTCCTTAATCCTTTTTTTATAAAATAGTTTTTATGATAATTGTCAATCCATATTGCAGATGTCGCATGTGCATATATTGCAGCTTCTGTTTTATAATTTACAACTTTTATATTAGGTGGTAAATTCTGTTTATATTGTGAATCTTTTATTAACCATAATAATTCAACATTTAAATTTTGTTTAAGAATTTCTTCTGCTATATATTTAGGATTACATCCATAACCATGTCCTTGATAATTACAAAACAGTATTCTATTTTTTTTTATTTTTAATGGTTTATAAATAAGATTAAATAATTTTTCTCTGTTTATCTTAATTTTTATTGGGCCAATTACAATAAATTTATGATTATAAGAGGTTCTAATATTAATAAACTTTTTTATAATAT
>ERZ780144.178-NODE-178-length-93834-cov-6.222459_pt1 | contig 93834 bp, 103 predicted proteins | sample MGYA00511380_ERZ780144 | MGnify/ENA primary metagenome ERZ780144 (study PRJEB29588, sample SAMEA1965858) | human gut metagenome | biome: human gut; feature: human-associated habitat; material: faeces | place: Denmark | collected 2008/2010 ... | reverse complement strand
ATCTTCGTCGGCGGCGACTGCTACACCGGCCCGAAGTTTGCCATCGACGCCATCGCCGCCGGCAAGGAAGCCGCCATCAGCCTGCACCGCTATGTGCACCCCGGCCAGACGCTCACCGCCGGCCGCGACCGCAGAGTGTACAAGGCGCTCGATAAGGACCATGTGCTCATCGAGACGGCCGGTTTTGATAAGGATCACCGCCAGACGCCTGGCTACAACGCCGCCAAGGCCAAGACATTCTCCGACGCGCGCGTCACGTTCACGGAGGAGCAGGTGCGCAAAGAGTGCGCCCGCTGCCTCGGCTGCGGCGCAACCAAGGTGGACAGCTACCTGTGCATCGGCTGCGGCCTGTGCACCACGAAGTGCAAGTTCGACGCCATCCACCTCAAGAAGGTGCGCGACTGGCACGCGGGCTCGTTTGAGACCATGCCGATCAAGGTCGCCGAGGGCGTCGTCAAGCGCGCGGGCAGCATCGTGAAAAAGGCGGTCAGCAAGTAATGCACGAGCTGGCACTGTGCGACGCGATGCTCAAAATGGTGCGCGACATCTCCCGCGAGCAGGCGCTCGCGGGCGTGCGCAGCATCACGGTCCGCGTCGGGACGCTCTCGGGCGTCGTCCCGCGCTTTCTCACCGACTGCTGGACCGCCGTGACCGACGGCACGGAGTATGACGGCGTGCCGCTGCTCGTCGAGACGGGGGCGGGCCGCGCCCGCTGCCTCGACTGCGGGGCGGAGTTCGTCGCCGACGTCGAGGATCTCTCCTGCCCGGACTGCGGCGGGAAAAAGCTCATGCCCCTCTCCGGCCGCGACATGACCATTCAGGAGATTGAGGCGTACTGACCCCATACGCAGCAGGCCCCCGCGGGTGCGGGGGCCTGTTTTTTCACAGCAAAACGCCCCCGGGAGCTGATTGCTTCCGGGGGTGTCGTTTGTACAAAATCGAAGTCAGAAGTCCGCGTTGCCGACCGTGCGCGGGTGCAGCTCCACATCGCGGATGTTGCTCACGCCGGTGAGGTACATGACCATCCGCTCGAAGCCCATGCCGTAGCCGGCGTGGCGGCAGGTGCCGTACTTGCGCAGGTCGCAGTACCACCAGTAGTCCTCCGGGTCCATGCCCAGCTCCTTGATGCGGCTCTCGAGCAGCTCCAGACGCTCCTCGCGCTGGCTGCCGATGCCCGGCACGAGGCAGTCCGCCGCGGCGACGGTCTTGCCGTCGTCGTTCATGCGCATGTAAAACGCCTTGATCTCCTTCGGATAATCCGTGACGAACACGGGCTTGTTGAACACCTGCTCGGTCAGGTAGCGCTCGTGCTCCGTCTGCAGGTCGATGCCCCACTCGACGGGGTAGTCGAACTTGTGGCCGGACTCTTTGAGCAGCTTCACGGCGTCGGTATACGTGATGCGGCCGAAGTCGTTGTCCACCACGTTGTGCAGGCGCTCGAGCAGGCCCTTGTCCACGAAGGAGTTGAAGAACTCCATCTCCTGCGGGCACTTTTCGAGCACGGTGTTGATGATGAACTTCACCATCGCCTCCATGCACTCGAGATCGTCGTCGAGGTCGGCAAACGCCATCTCCGGCTCGATCATCCAGAACTCGGCGGCGTGGCGCTGGGTGTTGGAGTTCTCGGCGCGGAACGTGGGGCCGAAGGTGTACACATCGCCAAAGGCGAGCGCGAAGTTTTCGGCGTTGAGCTGGCCGGACACGGTCAGGTTGGTGCTCTTGCCGAAGAAGTCCTTGGAGAAATCGACCTTGCCGTCGGCCGTACGCGGGATATTGTCGAGGTCAAGCGTCGTGACGCGGAACATCTCGCCCGCGCCCTCACAGTCGGAGCCCGTGATGATCGGGGTCTGGACGTAGACAAAGCCGCGGTCCTGGAAGAACGTGTGCACCGCCTGCGCGGCCACGCTGCGGACGCGGAACGTCGCGCTGAAGAGGTTCGTGCGCGGGCGCAGGTGCTGAATCGTACGCAGGAACTCCACGCTGTGGCGCTTTTTCTGCAGCGGATAGTCCGGCGCGGACGCGCCCTCGACCGTAATGCTGTCGGCCTTGAGCTCGAACGGCTGCTTGGCGTCCGGCGTGAGCACGAGCTCACCGTGCACGATGAACGCCGCGCCGACGTTCTGGCGGGCGATCTCGTCGTAATTTTCGAGCTTGCCGCGCTCGAGCACGACCTGCAGGCTCTTGAAGCAGCTGCCGTCGTTGAGCTCGATAAAGCCGAAATTCTTCATGTCGCGGATCGTGCGCGCCCAGCCGCAGACGGTCAGGGTCTGGCCGCCGAAGGCCTCCGGGGATGCATAGATGCCGGCGATGTGCTGTCTTTTCATATCATCAGCCTCGTTTCCGATGGATTTTTATAGATAACTTCTTTATTATACGCACTCGGCGCGGTTTTTTCAACCGGTTCTTGCGCACGTAAACGCAAAACCGGCGGAAAATCCGCCGGTTTTGCGTATCTTTCCCGCCGTCAGGCGATGATGTGGATCGCGGCGTGGTTGTTGCGCAGCGTCACGTCCGTCGTCACGCCGCCGGCCTCGCCGTCGCGCGTCCAGGCCACGGGCTCGTCAAACGTGAAGCGCAGCGTCTTGGACTGCACGAGGATGACGTTCTCGTTGTCGTAGTTCTGGTTGAGCACGCCCGAGATGATACGGCTCAGGTCGCCGAACTGCTTCGGACGGCGGATGAGCAGCGTCTCAAACAGGCCGTCGCCCAGGCTCACGAGGTCCTTGCGCAGGCGCACCATGCCGGCCACGGAGGTCGAGTTCGACACGCCGCCGAAGATGAAGTCGCCGTCGACCGTGCCGCCGTCATACTCCACGTGCGCGCAGTAATGGTCGATGCTGTTGAGCCGGCCCATCGCCTCGAGCACGTAGGCCAGGTGGCCGAGCGCCTGCTTTTCGTTTTGCGGCGTCTCGTAGCTCACGGCCGTGAACGCGCCGAACGCCGCCACGTAGGTGAAAAAGCTCTGGTCGCCGAAGCTGCCGACGTCAAACGCCGTCGGCGTACCGGTCACGATGCGCAGGGCCGCGTCCGTTGCGTTTTTCGGCAGGCCGAGCGTCGAGGCCACGTCGTTCGTCGTGCCCATCGGGATATAGCCCAGCGGGGGCGGGTTCGGCACCTGCATCAGACCCGAGACGACCTCGCTGAGCGTGCCGTCGCCGCCGATGCAGGCCACGGTGTCATACTCCGCCGCGTGCTGTGCCGCAAATAGCGTCGCGTCGCCGCGGCCCTGCGTGAAGTACACCGTCGTCAGGTATCCGCCGCTGTCGAGAATGTTCATCACCTCGCCGAAGCCGGTCTTGTAGCCGCTGCGTCCGGCCATGGGGTTGATGATCAGCATCATACGTTTTTTCATAGTCAGCCTCCTGTCGGGGTAGCAAAAAGGGCATGGCAAACTGCCATGCCCCCGAGATTCTGTGGATCAGCCAAGCTCGTTCATTTTCTGAGCCATCGCAGACTTCTTGTGCGCTGCGTTGTTCTTGTGGATCAGACCCTTGCCGGCCGCGCGGTCAACAGCCCGGACAGCAACTTTATAGGTACTGACGGCTGCGTCACGGTTGCCTTCGGCAACAGCCGCATCAAACTTCTTCAGGTCGGTCTTCAGGGCAGATTTCGCAGCCTTGTTTTTCAGATTCTGCAGCTTGGACTTTTCGTCTCTCTTCATTGCGGACTTGATGTTCGGCATTTCTCAATCGCCACCTCCTCCTATAAAATTCAGTCATGGATATGACCGTGCAATGTTCTGCAAGTGTTGATGATATCATCAAACCCTGCAAATTGCAAGCCTTTTTTTCGATTTTCATTATAATTGTATCCATTTGTGGCAACGCTTCCTGTGAGCCACAAGATGTGGCGTCAGAAAGGAGCCTGTTATGCCGAATTTCCCCCGCACCGACCTCGCCGTCGAGGCCGAAGCCATTCACCGCAGCGCCGCCGCCGTGACGGAGCTGCCCGGCGTGCGCGCCGAGGAGACCGAGCGCCGTGGCTTTGCCGTGACCGAGGTGCACGTGCTCGATGTTGCCGGCGAAAACGCGTTATGTAAACCAATTGGCGACTACTACACCATTGCGCTCGACCCGCTGCTGCGGCGTGAGGACGATGCATTTGAAAACGCGGCGCAGACGCTCGCCGAGCTGCTGCGCGGCGTGCTGCCGCTGATGCCGGACGCATCCGTGCTCGTCGTCGGCCTCGGCAACCGGGCCATCACGCCTGACGCCGTCGGCCCTGACGCGATCGACAGCATTATGGTCACGCGGCACCTGCGTGAGCAGCTGCCGGAGCATTTCGGGCAGTTCCGACCAGTGGCCGCGCTCGCGGCCGGCGTGCTCGGCACGACCGGCGTGGAGTCCGCCGATATGATCCGCGCGCTCGCAGGCCACCTGCACCCGGACGCCATCATCGCCGTGGACGCGCTCGCCTGCGCGGAGCTCGACCGGCTCGGCCGCACCGTCCAGATCACGGACACCGGTATCACACCCGGCAGCGGTGTCGGCAACGACCGCGCCGGTCTCAGCCGCGACACGCTCGGCATTCCAGTCGCGGCCATCGGTCTGCCGACCGTCATCGACGCGGGCGGCTTCTCGGACGATCCGCGCGCCGAGCAAATGTTCGTCACGCCGCGCGACATTGACACCGTGGTGCGCGACGCGGCCAAGCTCATCGGCTACGGCATTAATCTCGCGCTGCACGACGGGCTGACCATCGGCGACGTAGATATGTTTTTGTCCTGAGGCAATGTTTCACGTGAAACATGCCCGCCGCGTTTCGCATTGTTTCACGTGAAACATCACAAAAATTTGCCGCAGCGCCTCCAAGCGGTTGAAAATGCAGCCGCACGCTGTTATAATAGCTGCAAACACAATTCAGGGAGGCAAACCATGGGCAAAATCATTGCCGTCGCCAACCAGAAAGGCGGAGTCGGCAAGACGACCACGTGCGTGAATTTGACCTGCGCGCTCAAAAAGCGCGGGCGGCGCGTGCTCCTCGTCGACTGCGACCCCCAGGGCAACAGCACCTCCGGCATGGGTGTGGACAAAACCGCGACGCCCAACTGCTACGACATGCTGATGAACGGCGCGGCCGCCGCCGACTGTATCCGCAGCACGAAATACGGCGACGTGCTGCCGGCAAATATGAATCTCTCCGGCTGCTCCGTCGAGCTCGTGGGCTCCGAGCAGCGGGAATACATCATGAAAACCGCACTCGCCGCGGTGCAGGGCGATTACGACTTCATCCTCATCGACTGCCCCCCGTCGCTCGAGCTGCTGACGATCAACGCACTCGTCGCGGCCGACAGCGTGCTCATCCCGGTGCAGTGCGAATACTACGCGCTCGAGGGCATTGCCGACCTCATGCGCAGCATCAAAATGTGCAACAAGCGCCTGAACCCGGCGCTGACCGTGCAGGGCATCGTCATGACCATGTACGATAGCCGCACGAAGCTGTCCGATCAGGTCGTGAACGAAGTGCGCAAGTTCTTCGGCAAAAAGGTCTATAAGACCATGATCCCGCGCAACGTGCGCCTGTCCGAGGCGCCGAGCCACCGCAAGCCCGCCATCGCCTATGACAAGGAGTCCAAGGGCGCGCGGGCGTACCTGCATCTGGCGGGTGAGCTCATCAAGCGCGAGGAAAAGGCGGCAAAAGCGGCGCAGGAAGCGGCCGCGGCCGCCGCAGCGGAGGTGGAACATGGGTAAAGACGGAAAGAAGGGCCTCGGCATGGGCCTCGGTGCGCTCTTCGGGGAGGAATATCCGACCCCGCAGCCGGAACGCGAGGAGACAGCGTCTGATCTGCTGCCGATCGAAAAGATTGAGCCGCGCGCCGACCAGCCGCGCAAGCACTTTGACCCGGAGGCACTGGAAATGCTCGCAGAATCCATCCGCACCTACGGCCTCATTCAGCCGATCACGGTCCGGCCGCTCGAGGGCGGATTTTATCAGATTATCGCGGGCGAGCGCCGCTGGCGTGCCAGCCGCATGGCCGGGCTCAAGGAAGTGCCGGTGCGCATTCTGACGGCGGACGAGCAGCGCGCCATGGAGATGGCGCTGGTCGAAAACCTCCAGCGCGAGGCCCTGAACCCCATCGAGGAGGCCAAAGGCTACCGCGCCCTGCAAGATGTCTACGGCATGACGCAGGACGATGTGGCGCAGAGCGTGGGCAAGTCACGTCCCGCTGTTGCAAATGCGACACGGCTGCTGGCGCTGTCCGAGCCGGTGCTGAAGCTCGTCGAGGACGGCACGCTCTCCGCCGGGCACGCGCGCGCGCTCCTGCCGCTCGGTGACCCGGAAATGCAGCTCGCCGCGGCAAAAACCGTGATTGAAAAGGGGCTGTCCGTCCGCCGGGCGGAGGCGCTGGCCGCGCAATTACTGAAAGACATGCAGGAAAAGCCGGTCAAAAAGCCCGCGGGTGTGGATTATCTCGGCGAATGCGCACGGCATCTCGAGCAGGTACTCGGCCGCAAGGTGCGCATGACGCAGGGCCGCAAGACCGGGCGCATCGAACTGGAATACTACGACGCGGACGACCGAGAGGCGCTGCTGCAGGCGCTCGAGGCCATCGGCCGCAGAAACTGATACATATAGAATATTGAGGAGACAGAGACACCATGATTGACATTCGATTGATCCGCGAAAACCCCGATCTGGTTCGGGAAAACATCCGCAAAAAGTTTCAGGACGCCAAGCTCCCGCTCGTTGACGAAGTGATCGAGCTTGACAAGGCCAACCGCGCCGCTATCAGCGAGGCGTCGAACCTGCGCGCTGAGCGCAACAGCCTGTCGAAAAAGATCGGCATGCTCATGGGCCAGGCGAAAAAGGACCCGTCCAAGCTCGAAGAGGCCGAGGCCGTCAAGGCACAGGTCACCGCGCAGGCCGCGCGTCTGGCCGAGCTTGAAAAGCAGGAGGAGGAACTCGAGGCCAAGATCCACAAGATCATGCTCACCATCCCGCAGATCATTGACCCCAGCGTGCCGCTCGGCCCGGACGACAGCTGCAATGTGGAGGTGCAGCGCTTCGGCGAGGCCGTCGTGCCGGATTTCCCGATCCCGTACCACACGGAGATCATGGAGCGCTTTGACGGCATCGATCTCGACGCCGCGCGCCGTGTCTCCGGCAACGGATTTTACTATCTCATGGGCGATATTGCCCGCCTGCACGAGGCAGTGCTGGCCTACGCGCGCGATTTCATGATCGGCAAGGGCTTTACTTACTGCATCCCGCCGTTCATGATCCACGGCAACGTGGTCGAGGGCGTCATGAGCCAGACGGACATGGACGCCATGATGTACAAGATCGAGGGCGAGGACCTCTATCTCATCGGCACGAGCGAGCACTCCATGATCGGCCGCTACATCGACCAGATCCTCACCGAGGACCAGCTGCCGCAGACGATGACATCCTATTCGCCCTGCTTCCGCAAGGAAAAGGGCGCGCACGGCATTGAGGAGCGCGGCGTGTACCGCATCCACCAGTTTGAAAAGCAGGAGATGATCGTCGTCTGCCGCCCGGAGGAGAGCATGGACTGGTACGAGAAGCTCTGGCGCTACTCCGTCGAACTCTTCCGCAGTCTCGACATCCCGGTGCGCCAGCTCGAGTGCTGCTCCGGCGACCTCGCCGACCTGAAGGTCAAGTCCTGCGACATTGAGGCCTGGAGCCCGCGCCAGCAGAAGTATTTTGAGGTCTGCTCCTGCTCGAACCTCGGCGATGCGCAGGCCCGCCGCCTGCACATCCGCGTCAAGGGCAAGGACGGCAAGAATTATCTCGCCCACACGCTCAACAACACCTGCGTCGCCCCGCCGCGCATGCTCATCGCGTTCCTTGAGAACAATCTGCAGCCCGACGGCAGCGTCGTCATTCCCGAGGCACTGCGCTCGTACATGGGCGGCACGGAAGTCCTCGTGCCGAAGCACTGAAAACACAGAGAAAACAGGGGAGGCAGCATCATGAAAAAGCCCGGTTGGCTCGATGAATTCAAGGTATTCATCTCGCGCGGCAACGTCATTGACCTGGCCGTCGGCGTCGTGGTCGGCGGCGCGTTCACGGCCATCGTCACCGCGCTCGTCAACGACATCATCAATCCGCTCATCTCGCTCATCATCGGCGGGCTGGACTTCTCCGGCGTGACCGTCGGCGTGTTCCCGATCGGCGATCTGATCATGTCCATCATCAACTTCCTGTGTATTTCATTCGTCGTGTTCTGGATGGTGAAGATCATCAACCGCTTCAACCGCAAGAAAGAAAAAGAGCCCGAGCCGGAGGCCCCGGCAAAGCCCACCACGGACGAGCTGCTGGCGGACATTCTCGCCGAGCTCAAGCTGCAAAACGGCCGCGCTGAGGCGGCTGAGACGCTGGACGCCGCGGAGAAGGAAGAATCTTCCGCCTCTGATCGCTAAAATAGCACTTGACAACCCAAGGCTCATATGTTATAGTATATGAGCCTTGAGGGGTCAAGTTTATATCGCGGAGTGGAGCAGTTCGGTAGCTCGTCGGGCTCATAACCCGGAGGTCGCAGGTTCAAATCCTGTCTCCGCAACCATGTTGTGCAACCAAAAAAGATATTGCACCGGAAAACCCCGATACCACAACGGTTTCGGGGTTTTTCGTGCCCCAATTTTCAAGTGCAAACAAAAAGATATTTTTCTTTGTTGAGAGGACTTGAACTACCGACCCCCACTATTTCAGGCGGCTTTTGAGAGATGTATTCTCCCGAAAGCCGCCTTTTTTCGTTTCCACTGAAAAATTATTTTCTAAGATCTTCCCTAAATAGTAAGGATGACCTCCCCGCTTGTTCAGGAAAGAGGTTTGCCCTACATTTTAGGGCAAACCTCACTTAACTTAATAACACCGTAATCTATGGGCTGACTTTGCAGAAGTAATTCTATGAAGTCAGCCCTTTTTTATTTTCTACGAAAGGAATGAGCACCATGATCAAAATCAGAATCAAAAACGCCGATCACGAGATTGACATCCGCTTCCCTATCAGCGAGAGCGAACTGTTTGCAAAGCTTGGTGAGATCCACGCTGTCGAAGGAAGGGACGCCGCTCAGTCCGCCCTTGTGACGGAGGTCTACTGGCCGGAGGAATTCTCCATGCTGAAAGACCGCTTTGCCAATCTGGACGAACTCAACTATCTCGGCAAACGCATGGAGAGCTTCGACACACTCGAATACGACCAGTTTCTCATTGGGATCTCCAAACTTGACAGCAAGGATGTAAAGGATCTCATAAACCTGACATTCAATCTGAACCATTTCACACTGTGTCAGGATGTCAGCAGCTACGGTAAGATCGGCAGAGAGTATGTGCTGAACACGGAAGGAGCTGTTCCCGCCCATGACGAGGACGATCCGAAATACGCCACAATCGGCAAGGATCTCATCGACCGAGGGCTGGCGCAGATCACAGAACGAGGACTTCTCATCTACAATCCATTCGATGAGTTGGAGGAAGTGTATGACGGTCATACCTTCCCCGAGTATTACTACAACAACAGCCTTCTCAGCCTCAATGCAGAATACGGCGGCCGCACTGAGCTCCTCCAACTTCCAGATGAAGCTCTTGCCATCAAAAAGGCTATTGACCGGCTCGGCGCTCCGTCCGCCGAGGACTGCTCCTACACGGTTACCTTTCACAATTTCAAAGGAGATGACTGGCTGGCTCGCGTTCAGGAGATCATCGCCAAAGAAGGAATATATGAGACGAATGCGATGCTGAAGGCGCTTGATGTCGAAGGAATGGATTGGAGCAAGCTCTCCGCTGTGGTTGAGCTCGCCGATGTTCAAAAAGCTTCCAATATCGCATTCCTGGCTGAGCACCTTGATGAGTTCTCCTTCATACCCAAAGCCAAGACGGAGGAAGACGTCGGACACTTCCTCGTAGACAATATAAGCGAGTACAGGCTCAATCTTGAGATGGAGGACTATTTCGACTTCTCCGGGTTTGGAGAGCATATTGCAGAGGAACACGATGGGCAATTCGTAGATGGCGGCTTTATTTACTACGACAGTTACGAGAGCCTTGAGGAACTCCTCGATGGGCTCGACCCCGAGGACGAGGGCATGAACATGGGAGGAATTTGAGCATGAAAATCAACGCAATCATTGAAAGCAAGGACGGCGGCACACTCGTGCTGGACTTTCCCCGCAGCATCTACGATGTGTATGAAAAGCTCCAGTCAGTAGGTATCAGACAGTCCCCGCATCAGATCACCCTTTCCGATGAGGAAGGCGATGACGTGCGAGTCAAGCTGTATTCCGAAGACGAAATAGGAAAGCATTTGCTTCTCACGCTCAAGGAGCAGAACTCGCTGGCTGACGCCAATATGCTGGCCTTCATGGTAGACAATTCCAAGCCTGATTTCCGCTCCAAGCTGGAACAGAATCTGCTCAACGATCAGTACAGCTCCATGCAGAAGGTCACGGACGACATCAAGCAGATGCTTTATGAATCAGGACCGGTCAAAGCAGTGTTCTACTGTCCCCTCGTCGGAGAGGTAACCGATGAAGAGGGCTTCAGTTCTCCCGTCGACGGGCGTTTTCTCAAAAGCTATGCGTGGGCTGTTGAAGAAGCTCTGGAAGCCGATACTGCCGATGATGAAATGGACATGGCTGAGTTTTTCGATCAGGATGACGGCGTTAAGGCAAAGCTCGTGTCCGCCAAATGGGGCGTGGAAACCTACCGTGGAAGGCTATTCGGCAGGATCGAGTGCAGCCTCAAGGAAGAACTCACCGATGCCGAAACCGAAATCCTCACCGACTGGATCAGTGGTCAGAACTCGGACGGCTACGGAGAGCACTTCGAGCAGCAGCCGATTGACACCGAGGATGGAGATCTGTACGTCTCCTTCTGGAACAGCGGCGACAACTATTCCATCATGACTCGTGACGAGTTGGATGAGTATATAGATAATCAGGGCATGACGATGGGAGGAATGTGATATATGGCTGTGCTCTTTTCGGCGGTAACGCTTACCGCAGACAATAATCAGGTAGAGTTTCTCGCTGCCGGTATCCCGAGGGACGCCGATGATCTCGAAGGCTGGACTGCCTATGAGAATTTCATGGATGAGCTGGATTCCGAACAAGAGGTCAGCGTTCATGTGGAAGCCTATCTCTACGGCGAAGGCGAAACCTTCAAGGCAACGCCCGAGGAAGTGGCGTATTTCAAGATGCGAGCGGATGCAGACGAAGAATTCCTGCATGACCACTGCGACAACATTGAGGACGCAGACTTCACCATCCAATGGTCGCCGGACGAGCTGTACGGAGTGGAGCTGGAGCTATGACAGCAGAAAAGAAAGACCGCAAGCCGCTCCAGATCAAGAACCTTGCAGACCTCAAGCGGCATATCAGGCTCGGAACCGAGCTGGTGGCAACGGCGCACCAATACCATCCTGATATCGTCGGCCTCACCCGTGTGGTGACGAAGGTTCAGACCAACGGATTCTACTCCAAGATCAAGGATCAGCCGGATCATAAATGGTCGACCTGCAATCACGGAGCAGGCTTTTGGTCGCCCTACAACAAAGCAGGAGCCTACCGCTTCACCGGCACCGCTATTCAAGTGCTCAACACTCGAAAGAACGACGGCAGCGTTCTCTATGAAATGGAACTCTACGACAGCGAACAGAACATGTCAGAACAGAACAAGGAGGTACCCGACATGAATGAATGGGATCGCCTGCACAGACAGGCACAGCGATACAAGGAAGCCTATCCCCCCGGAACGAGGATCATGCTTCTCGGCATGGAAAACGATCCGAACCCCGTGGAGAGCGGCACGAGAGGAACGGTCAGAGTCGTGGATGACATCGGCACCCTGCATTGCGATTTCGACAATGGCAGGAGCCTCGGCGTTGTCCCCGGCGAAGACTCCTTCCGTAAGCTGACGGATGAGGAACTTGCCGAGGAACAGGCAGAAGACATGAGCGAGGATGAAAGCGGCCCCGTCATGGGAATGTGAGGCGTCTATGGGAGAAAGAATTGAAATCGAAATCCCGCCCCAGCTTACCGAACCGCTTCTGCAGTATGCCTCTGAAACGGAGCTTCCTGTGGAGGACATCGTAGAAACCGCTCTCAGAAACTATTTGGAAAGGAGCCAGGACAATGCCTAACGGCGAAAAGAAAGGGATCACCGTGCGGATCGACGCCGACCTTCACGCAGAGGTCAGTCAGTACTTGCGGGATCACAGCATGACTATGGCAGAGTTCGTCAGTCTGGCACTGGATGACGAGCTCCACCCGAAAAATCAGATGAAGGAAGGAAGTACAATGGCAAACACAAGAACCATTGCCGTGCAGGTGCCGGAAGATCTGTTTCAGCGGATCAAGGACTACCTGCAGCGCAACAACATGACTCAGCGGCAGTTCCTCATCGGACTCATTGAGGACGAGCTGGAACGGGATCAGACCGAGCGTGAGAGCCAGAACGAGGCTGTGAGCGACGATCCCAACCAGGACGAAGATGATCCCGAGCAGAACGAAGACGCCGCCCTTGACGATTCTGAAGCCGATTCCGACGAGGACGAAGATGAGTCCGAGGATGAAGCCCAGGGATTCACTATGGGAATGTGAGGTGACCAAATAGCATAAGGAACAGGTCGGATGCCCTATGGCAATCCGATTTTTTGATATGTTCGCCGGTATCGGCGGCTTCCGGTCTGGTCTGGAGGCTGTCGGCGGGTTTGAATGCATTGGTCACTGCGAGATCGACAAACGCACAAACATGGCGTACTGCGCCATCTATGACACGGAAGGAGAATATTACTGTGACGATGCAAGAAAAATCAACCCCGACGAAATGCCCGACTTCGACCTGCTCTGTGCCGGATTTCCTTGCCAGAGCTTCTCAGTTGCGGGAAAGCGGCTTGGATTCGAAGACACAAGAGGAACTCTGTTCTTTGAAGTTGCCCGACTCCTTGCAGCCAAACGGCCTGCTTTTTTTCTTCTGGAAAACGTCCCGGGACTGCTATCGCATGACGGGGGCAAGACGCTTGAAACCATCTACGCCGCGCTTATTGAAATGGGGTATCATTTTGAATGGTGTGTGCATAACAGCAGATATTTCGGAGTCCCCCAGCAGCGACGGCGCCTGTATATTGTCGGATATCTTGATCCCCGATGTGCCGGACAGATATTTCCTCTCAGCGGCGGCAATGCGGCGCATCTCCGGCAACTTATCGGCGGCGCCCAGGGGCAAAGGGTTTACGATCCCAACGGAGTAGCCTGCACCCAAGCGGCGACCAGCGGAGGCTGGGGCGGCAAAACAGGTCTGTATTTCATTGACATGAACTCCGACCCCGTCGTGACTGACGTCGCCCGATGCATCACCGCCCGTCAGGATTCCGGAGTCAGCAAGCACCGGGGCGAGCACTCTGCCGTGCTGATCGAGGATGCGCCGAGAGCCATCCTCACTCCCGACAGAGAAAAGGTGCGTCAGCAAGGCCGCCGGATTAAGGAGCCGGATGAGCCGATGTTTACGATCACCGCCCAGGACAGGCACGGAATCCTGCACAGAGGCAGAATCCGAAAACTCATGCCCATTGAGTGCTGGCGTCTGCAGGGATATGCCGATGAACAATTCAATAAGACGGCCGCCCTTGGACTGAAGGACGGTCACCTGTACAAGATGGCCGGCAACAGCGTATCTGTGCCGGTCATTTCTGCTATCGGGCAGAGAATCAAAGCAGTCAATGAAAAGTATGAAATAGTGAGGTAATTGCCTATGAGAGACAAAATCAGAATCGAGCTCTCATCAGAGAGCAGACTCGGATGGGAACCCTTCTATGCTGTGCTGGATCTTCCCGCCACAGCCCAGCAAATCAGAGACGCCATGCAAAGAGCGAGAATCACCGGCAGAGAGGATATGACCTATCAGTCAATCAGCTTCCTTGGCTTCGATCCGCTTCCCGATCTCGAACACCTCCGGCTCGACACCACTACCGTGGAGGAACTGAACTACCTTGCCAAGCGGCTGGACTCGCTCTCGGACGAGCAGTTCACTGTCTATCAGGCGCTCTTCGACCAGCGCTTCGGCGATGTGGACTCCGACGAGCTTCTGTCGGTCAAGGATCTCATCAATATGACCTACGAGCTTGACAGCGTGATGGTTGCATCCAACATCCACAACGACGAGCAGCTTGGACAGTTCGTGATCGAAAACGACCTCCATCCCGATGTTGCCGCTATCCCGGATGACTCTCTTTATCTGCTGGACAAGCGCAGGATCGGAGAACTCCAGCGGAAGAATGAAGGCGGCGTGCTGATTGACGGCTTCTATGTGGTCACCGGCGACTATGAGATTCCCGAGGTCTATGATGGAAAGAATATCCCTGCTGCGGCTGAAGACGGAGTGTTCAGACTGAAGGTCGGCCCTGCGGATCTCAACAATCCCGAAACAGCGGAAGCCCGCGCCGTGTGGATCGCACTCCCGATTCCGAGAGCGGATGCGGATGCCATCGTCAAGGATGCCTTTGGGGTGGACTCCATTGAGGACTGCTCCTGCTTCGGCTTTGAATCCGGCATTCCTCAGATCACAGCAGTCGCAGTTGAGAATATGGCTTCTTTTGATGCTCTGAATGCTGTCGCAGACCGTTACCTCACAATGGGAACCGATGCACAGCTCAGGTTCAAGGCAATCCTCGAAGCGGAGAATATCCATGACGCAGACGGCGCTTTGGCGGCAACAGACAGGTTGAACGAATATGAACTATCGTATTTCGACAGCGACGCCGCCTCCTTCTTCAAAACCCACGTGTGCCACAACCTGGACGTCCGCTTTGACGATCACTGGCTGGATACGCTCTTGACGCAAAATGAAGGAAAGCGGCTGGTTGAGCGGCTCGGAGCGAGCATCACCGACTATGGTATTCTCTCTGCCCGTGGCGGTCACCTGTTCGAGCCTGTCACCGTTGAAGCGCAGGAAGCCAAAGAACTGAAGACACAGGCCATGACCGACGAAAAGCTCGAGGTGGTCGAGGTGCTCGGTCAGACCGCACTCTTCACCAACGGCAGAGTCACGCAGAAAGAGCTGCCGGACGGCCTTTACAAGTATGATCTGCGTGAGGGCGAATCTATCGCCTTTGCCACCGTCGAGCCGAGCGTCGCCGTCAATCATGCCGGAACGATCATCACAAAAGAGCCGATCATCTTCGGCGAGGAAGGATACATCGAGCTTGACGATGATTCCTCGCCCAACTTTCTCGGCGATCATATGTCTGTCGAGGAATTTCAAAACACGGACTTCAGCCAGGACGAAGATGAGTCTCTGGCGATGGGAGGTATGCAGTTATGAGCGTGAAAACCATATCCAAGGATGAGATTCGCCGGATGGAAGGCTCCGAAGGCTTGATCATTCAGGGATGCGGCGGCAGCCTCGACGAATGGGTGGACGGCATCAATGACATGCTCACGGAGGACGGCATTCTGCTGGACGGCACAAGGTTTCACGACTGCTCCACCTTTGAGCATGACGGATCAACCTGCCTCCTGTTTCCCTTCAAGGATGACGTTAAGCTCGATGTTGGCAGGCTCGCCATGTGGCGGCTCCAGACGCACGGAAACTTCGGCGGTACCTGGCTTTCGGACTATGTTCCGAACAGACTCGGCGGCTTCATTTCCAAGGAACAGACCGCAGAGACAGCGCCAAAGCCCGATTGTCCGCTGATCGGTCAGGACGGAAACATCTTCAATCTGATGGGCATAGCATCCCGAACTCTGAAGCAGAACGGCCTTGCAGACCAGGCGAAGGAGATGTGTGACCGCATCCGTGAGTCAGGAGACTATTACAAAGCGCTCGGCGTCATCGGAGAGTACGTCAACATCACCTCGGTGGATGATGCCCCGGATGAAGGAGAGGACTTCGAGGAAGGAATGGGCATACAGCTATGAAATACGATGAATTCAATAAGGCTGTTGACCGCATCATCGAGGATGAGGATACGCTGATGATACACGTGTCCCCAGACTTCCAGTGCGATCAGACACTTGGCTTTCCGACATCTCTCTGCGTCTGCTGGGAGCAAGGCAAAGCATGGCTTGCCCCCAACGACTTCATGATGTCCGATCTGCCCGATGATCAGGCCAAAGACATTCTGGACGCCTGTGCCGAGTACGGCATCCGAAACTGCGAGGATGCGGAGGACTTCAATAATCTTCTCCGTGGGCTCGGTCAGGATGCGATGGACAACGCATGGCTCCCCGACGATGAGGAAGGAATGGTGCTGTCATGACCGAGTTCCTTTGGTTCCTCGTTGGGCTCTTCATCGGCGGGATTGTGGCAACCCTGGTGCTGTGCTGCCTGCAGATCAACCGCATCAATGAATACGAAGCCGAGCTTCGAAAGCTCCGCTCACAACTGAATAACAAGTAATATCCGAAGACGGTATCAATCGCCCCATAACGATTGGTACCGTCTTTTTTCGTTTATGGCGCGGTTGGTACCTCGTGAAAAGCGAGGTGATCAACATTAAAACCCCTGTATCCCGTGTAGGAAACAAGACTGCGATCCTGCACATTCTCTACGCTCTGTTTCCGCTGCAGTACGGGCGCTTTATCGACGTGTTCGGCGGCAGCGGCAGCGTCCTTCTCGGTAAGCCGACCATTGACGCCTTCGAAGTCTACAACGATTTCGACCGCAACCTGGTCAACCTGTTCCGATGCATGAAGGAACGGACGATGGCGACGATCCGTGAGCTGGGCTTCTGCAATCTCAACTCCAGAGAGGACTTCATTGCGATCCGCAAGTTCTTCGATCATGAGACATTCGATGACAGGTTCTTGACGGAGGAACTGATGCTCACGGAAATCATGCTTCCCCCTCTCGAGGCAGCGGAGCTGAAGGAAATCCGCCTACGCATTACAGAAGATTACGATGTGCGCAGAGCGTCCATGTTCCTGAAGCTTCTCCGCAACAGCTACTCCAGCAGCGGAAAGTCCTTCGCCTCCCAGCCCTTTGACATCCGAAAGCTGTTCGGGCTGATTCAGGAGTTGGAAGACCGCATGGCAAACGTGGTCATCGAGAACCAGGACTTCGAGACGCTGATCCGCCACTATGACCGTCCCGACGCTTTCTTTTATGCCGATCCGCCTTACTTTTCAACAGAAGACATGTATGAGGTCGGCTTCGGCTGGGATGACCATGTGAGACTCAGAGAAAACCTCGGAAGGATCAAAGGCAAGTTCCTTCTGTCCTACAATGACTGCCCTGAGATCCGTGAACTGTACGATGGATTCAGCCTGTTCGACTTCTCCCGCACCCACTCTATGGCACAGCGGTATGAAGCCGGAAAGGAATTCAAGGAGCTTCTCATTGCCAACTACGATTACTACGAGCGCGAAAACGCAAAGCCCAAGCAGCTCACGCTGTTCGACATCTATGGCGATGAGAACTACGACTACGAAAAAATATTAAAGGAGAGCATTATATCATGCAAAATCAGATGAAAAGCCAGCCCCTCTTTGCGCTGGTTCCCGTGCCGTATGAGGCGCTTGTGGACGCCGGCATCGAGATCGGCGATCCCCTGCAGTTCACGGTCGAAGAAGGAAAAGTCACGATGGAGAAAATCTCCCCTGAGGACATGGACTTCGTCTGTGATGGCAACTGTGAAGGCTGTCCCATGCTCCTGCTCGACTGCACTGGCGAGTGTGCCGTCTGCCCCTGTAATGATTTCTGTGATGAAAGCGAGGTTTTCTAATATGGCTCAGATGTTCCGAATTCTTGGTAAGCGTGGACGCATTACCATCCCCTTCGAGATCCGCCAGCGTGTCGGATTCTCCTACAATGACGTGCTGTCCTTCACGGAAGCACCGGACGGCAGAACCGTGATCGTCAAGCGAGAGAAGATCTGCGACAACTGCGCAACGGAAAAGCCGCAGAGGAAGGAAGCCGAAGACACCATCACACTCTTTGACTTCCTCAACAGTCTCTCCGATGAGCAGCAAAAAGCGGCCTTCGCCCATCTCAAGCTGAAATGGGATCGTGTACAAGGAAGTGGTCTCTATGGCAGATCATAAGCCGCTTTACCGCTGGTCACTGCAGGACGCCATTGCCCACAACGAGGTGCAGGATTGGCGAGACAGCTACAGAGAAAACTGTGACTGCGCCAGGTCCATAGAAAGAGCCATCGCTGACCATTACCATGACAATATCCTCGCGGACGGTACGAAGGACATCATCGACCGTTACGGCTTCGACCGAGTGAATTGGGTGTTGGCGAACACCCTGCAGGAGAAAGATCACGATGGCCGCTTCTCTCAGGAGAACAAAAGATGGGCAAAGGGATTCTACATTCCGAGAGATGACGTGCGCTGGCACTTCTGCGTGGAGTCCCATCCCGGACTGACGGATCTATTTGTCAATCAGACTCGGGAGGCATGGCAGAAACTCGGACTCTTTGAGACCCAGAGTTGTATTTCGGAAAAAGACGGCGAAATTGATTATAAAGGCAGACTCCTTGTACTCAAGCCGACCGTACTGAAAGAGAGTTGCAGAACATCCGAGAATCAGTTGTTTGTTGCAGAGGGCGGCTTCGGATGCTCTCCGAACTCTCGTGGCCGCAAGGTCTTCGGTAAATTCCTTATCGATGGTGAGGAAACCCATTTTAATCGGGAGGACTTCTTTGGCATTATCAAAAATGAGTGCATTCCCGAATGGGCGGCCGAGAAGCTTGCCGAGCTCGAACCCTCCTCCGATGAGGATGAGTCCGAAGGAATCACAATGGGAGGAATGTAAGATGAGAACGAAAATTTATCAGATCAACTCCAAGCGGGACGTCAACCGTGTCAAGTTCGAAGGTCTGGATCTGCTGGAACGGTATCAAGGTTCCTCTGCTGTTGATCCCTCCATCTATGACGAGGTGTTCAACGCAGAGATTGATGAAACGGATCTCGAAGCGATCTATCAAAGATTCAATACGGTAGGACATCCCCTGCACCGCGGTCACTCACTGTCCGTGTCAGACGTGGTGGTGAACGACAACGGTGCCTTTTTCTGCGACAGCATCGGGTTTCAGCCCATTGCCTTTGACGAGTCGCAGACGCAAAAGCCGGACAACCTCATGCGTGTCGTCTATGTCGAACCGCATAAGGCTCCCTATATCGCCGACGTCGCCCATACGCTTGAAGCGGAGCAGAAAGCGGTTGGTGACGGCTTGATCGAACCGATTGACAACTACGATGGAACCTGTCTCGTGGGCAACGAGGAATCGAAGCTCCAGGGCATGGACGGAAACCGCAGAATCGGCGACGGTTCATCCATCATGGCCGGCCCCTTCTTCGTATGCGGCGATTCCGGCGAAACATTCAGAAGTCTCACTGACGAGGAGGTGACGAGATATATGGCTCGGTTCGCTGAACCGGAGGACATCAGTCCCGAAGAAGTGGAAGCCGATACGGGCTTCATGATCTACCCCATGTAAAAAAGGAGGAACCAATCATGGCAACTAAGAAAACCAACAGCAAGGCTCCTGCAAAGGAGCAGAAGCGCAGCACTCCGAACATTTCAGCTCGGATCGACCGCCTCGTGGACTATGAGAACTCGAAGGTCAAGGCCATTGCCAGCGTCAATATTGGCGGCGCCTTTGCCATTCACGGTCTGCGCGTTATCGATTCGCAGAAGGGGTTGTTCGTGCAGATGCCTCAGAACTCTTTCCATAAGGACGGCAAGACCGAGTATTCGGATATCTTCCATCCTGTCACTGCAGAAGCTCGCAGTGAGCTGAACAGCAAGGTGCTGGAAGCCTATGAGCAGAAGCTCGATGAGGTTGAGTCCGAGAATGAGGATCTCGGTGAAGGCGAAAATCTCGATGAGCAGGACGAGGACGCACCCGCCTTCGGGCAGAGTATGTAGATTTCGGTAAAGTTTCCGATTCTCTCTGGACTTCCAGTGGCCTGTCTGTATTCTTGTGGTTAAGAGGTGATACTGCTATGAAAACAAAACTCCTGACCGCAGCAATCGTCTGTGCGCTTCTACTTTCAATCACGGGTTGCGCCGCAGACAAGGCAGAGCAAACGCTTCACGATAACGTTGAAATCACAGTCAACACGGATGCCGTAACAGAGCCTTCTGCGGATACGCAGGCCGTGGCTCTGACTGCGGAAACGGCAGAAAAAGAAATGCCTGCCCAGCCAGCTTCAACGGAAGCACCGCAGACAAGCGAGGCGCCGGAAACCGATCCCCCAGGAGAATCGGAACCGCCGAGGCAGACAGAACCACCCAAGCAGACCGAGTCCGCAGAAACTCCGAGGTCAAGTGATCAGAGCCAGCCAACGGAACCGGAAAAACCTGTGGAAACACAGCCGGAGCCGACAAAACCTGCGGAACCACCGAAAGAAACGGAACAGCCAAAGCCAACGGAGCCTCCTGCTCCGCCTGCGCCGACCGAACCCGCACCGACCGAACCGCCTGCTCCAACAGAGCTTCCCACGCCGACTGAGCCTCCTGCTCCGGTCGAAACAGAGCCTCCCGCGGAAACGCAGCCAAAGACCGCATACGATTATGAATTCGACATCAATGCGATCCGAGCCGACTGCATCGCCATCGGTCAGAGCATGGGCTATACACTGAACACCTCGCTGACTCCGCAGAACGCCACATGGTGGAATCCGGTGACAGCATCCGAATCCAATCAGGGCGGCGCACTGAGGTCGGCGCTGGAACAGTATATCCGATTCCACACGGTCGCCAATCTCAGCGCCTACGGAATGGATGAGATCACAGAGTTCAACATCTGCTGCGAATCACGAGGCGGCGGATCATACGCCATCTACTTCGTATTCGCATAACGACAACCAAATACGGGACGAAGTCCTCTGCTGAAAAGCGGAGGGCTTTTTCTTTATCAAAACGAAAGGATGAATATCGAGATGAATGCTATTCTCAAATCCAAGAGCACGAGACTGCTCTCGGCGCTTCTGGCCGTTCTCATGATCGTTGCGATGCTCCCCACAACCGCATTTGCATGGTCTGTTGAGGAAGGCACGAAGTGTACCTCCACGTATGGAGATCATTATGTCGGTTCTGATGGAGAAATGTTCTACAGCAAACCGACAACCACGGCCATCTTCTATAACGATGACGGCTCCTATTATGTTAAAAGCTATGCCTCCGGCAACGCAAAGTACAAATATATGATGATCGATGAATCCGGAAATTATCATCATGTGTACTGCATTGAGGGCGGTGTAACCTTCGATTACAGTGACACCTACAATTCCACCAGCGGCAAAAACAGCAAGTATTTTCAGAATCTGCCCGTTACTGCACAGTTCGGAATCATGATGGCTCTGATGTACGGATATCACGAGGGTATGACCACCCCTGTTGCCGGTACGAATAATGATGATTATGCGTTTGCAACGCAGTGCATCATTTGGGAGTATCAGCAGCAGCTCCGTACCAGCCCTACCTCCATTGCCTCCAACAACGGCATTGACGCGGATATGTACAACCACACCATTAAGGGCAGACCTGCCGAGAAATGCTACAACTGGATCTTGGAGCAGATGTCCAGACACTACGTTGTGCCGAGCTTCTCCTCCCGCAATCAGAGCAATGCGCAGACCTACACGATGAAGTACGATCAGGCAAATGACAACTACAGCATTACCCTGACCGACACCAACAACACTCTCGCCGACATCAATTTCTCTGCCAGCGGCATTACCGTCACCCGCAGCGGAAATCAGTATACCTTCACGAGCAAGAACATGATCTCCAGTGCCGTGATGATCTCCGCGCAGAAGAAGACCAACCTCGGTATGGGCAAGATGCTCATTTGGGGCTGTCCCGGCAAGCAGACGATGGCTTCCGGCGCGGAAGATCCCGTGTTCTTCTACTTCAAGCTGAACACGGAAACCAAGGGCGTCGGCCATATCGTGAAAACCAGCGAAGACGGCAAGGTTGAGGGCATCAAGTTCAACATCTCCGGCAATGGAGTCAATGAGACGGTCACGACCGGTAAGAACGGTACTGTCGACCTCGACCTGCTCCCCGGCACCTATACTGTGACGGAGCTCCCCGATGACAAGTACGAGACACAGGCGGCACAGACCGTTACCATCGTCAGCGGCAAGACCTCTACCGTAACCTTCAACAACACTCTGCGCCGCGGTGACCTCAAGGTTACCAAGACCGCAGAGGACGGGCTGGTCGAGGGCGTCAAGTTTCATCTCTATGGCACTTCCTACTGCGGATTGCCTGTGGACGAATATGCCATCACCAATGCCAGCGGTATCGCTGTCTTTGATGATGTGCTTATCGGAACCGGCTATACCCTGGAGGAAGTCGGTACTCCTGACCGCTATATTGTCCCCGACAATCAGACTGCGGCTATTGAGTGGAACAAAGTAACCAACAAAAGCTTCGACAACGACCTCAAGCGCGGCGACCTCAAGGTCACTAAGACCGCAGAGGACGGGCTCAACGAAGGTCTGAAGTTCCACCTGTATGGTACTTCCTACAGTGGTATTCCCGTTGATGAATATGCAGTGACTGATGCCAGCGGCGTTGCTACCTTCAGCAACATTCTGATTGGCACTGGTTACACGCTGGAAGAGGTGGACACTCCGATCCGCTATGTCGTCCCCGACAATCAGACGGCGGCGATTGAATGGAACAAGGTGACCAACAAGAGCTTCGATAACGTGCTCAAGAAATGGAACCTGACCGTTACCAAGCAGGATGTGGAAACCGGTTCTGCCCAGGGTGACGCGAATCTGGCAGGTGCTATGTACGGCATCTTCAAGGGAGATGAACTGATCGACACCTATGTCACCGACGCGGATGGCAAGTTCACCACCAAATACTATGTCTGCGGCACCGACTGGTCGATCAAGGAGCTGGACAGCAGCGAGGGCTATCTCGTTACCCCAGGCAACGAGCAGATCGGTGTCGATCCCAAGAACTATACTGCTGAGTATAACAGCGAAGCCATGAAGCAGTACGAACAGGTCAAGAAAGGCAATATCGCCATCATCAAGCACACCGACGACGGTGAGACGCAGATCGAGACCCCCGAGGAAGGAGCAGAGTTCGCCGTCTATCTCAAGAGCGCAGGTTCCTATGACAACGCCAAGGACTCCGAGCGCGATTATCTGATCTGCGATGAGAACGGCTTTGCTCAGACGAAGAATCTGCCCTACGGCAGATACACCGTCCAGCAGATCAAGGGCTGGGAAGGCCGCGAGCTTCTGAAACCCTTTGACGTGTTCGTCAGCGAGAACGGCGAAACCTATCGCTATCTGATCAACAACGCCAACTTCTACTCCTATGTGAAGGTGGTCAAGGTTGACAGCACGACCGGTAAGACCATTCCGGCTTCCGGCATCGGCTTCCACATCTACGATCCCTCCGGCAATCAGATTCAGATGACATTCACCTATCCGACTGTCACCACCATTGACACCTTCTACACGGACGGTGCGGGTATGCTGATTACGCCTGAAAAGCTGGAATACGGCAAGGGCTACTCGCTGGTCGAGGTATCGGCTCCCTATGGATATGTGCTCAACAGCGATCCCGTTTATTTCGACATCACCGAAGAAAACTCCACAGAAGAAAACGCTGTGACTGTGGTGGTCGTAACCAAGGAGAACGCGCCTCAGATGGGCGTCATCACCGTGGAAAAGACCGGTGAATATCTTGCCTCCGTCATCGATACGAAGGACAGCAAACGCCTGGTTTACGAGGTCGGCGGTCTCGCCGGAGCCGAGTACACCGTGACCGCAGCCGAGGATATCTACACGCCGGACGGCACTCTCAGATACAGCAAGGATGAGGTCGTGGCTGTCCTCGTCACCGAGGCTGACGGCAAAGCCGTGACCGAGCCTCTGTTCCTGGGCAGATACCATGTTGTTGAGACGAAAGCCCCTTATGGTATGATCCTCAATCCTACTGTTCAGACTGTGGAGCTGACCTACGCTGGACAGGAGGTGGAGATTACTGAAACCTCCACCGGATTCTACAACGAACGTCAGAAGGTCGAGATTGATCTGAATAAGGTCATGGAGCAGAACGAGGTCTTCGGCGTTGGCAACAACGGCGAAATCACCTCTGTCAACTTCGGCCTGTTCGCCGCAGAGGAAATCGTTGCGGCAGATGGCAGCAGTATCCCCGCTGGTTGGGTGCTTGAAGTCGTTGAGTGCAACGAGAACGGCTATGCAGCCTTCAGCACCGACCTTCCCGTTGGTGCTAAAACCTATGTCAAGGAAATCAGCACCGATAAGCACTATGTCCTGTCCGATAAGGAGTACCCTGTCGTATTCGAGTACGCAGGCCAGGAAGTTGCTACTGTTCACATCACCGTGAACGACGGCAATGAAATCCCCAACGAGCTGATCTACGGCACGATTAAGGGTTATAAGGTCAACCGTGAAACCGGCGATAAGATCTCCGGCGCTCTGTTCGGACTCTTCCGTGCCGACGAAACCAGCTTCATCGAAGACAACGCGCTGCTGACTGCTGAATCCGGCGAGGATGGCGTCTTCACCTTTGAGAATGTGGTGTACGGCAACTATACCGTGCGCGAGCTGCGCCCTGCGGCCGGCTATCTGGAAAACGAAACGGTCTATGCCGTGACCATCGATAAGGATGGCGACGTAGTTGAGATCACCGTAGTGAACGATCTGATCCCCGAGATCGGAACGACTGCCACCATCAACGAGGAAAAGGAAGTCTGCGCCACCGAGGTGTTCACGTTGACCGATACGGTCGAATACAAGCACCTTGTCCCCGGCAAGGAGTACACCGTCAAGGGCATTCTCATGGATAAGCCGACGGGCGAGCCGTTCCTCCAGAACGGAGAGCAGATCACTTCCGAGGTGACCTTTGTTCCCGAAGCTCCATCCGGCAGTGTAGAGGTGCTGTTTACCTTCGACGCCAAGCTCGTCAAGACAGACACGAGCATCGTCGTGTTCGAGAGTCTCTACAGCGACAGCAAGGAGCTGACCGTTCATGCGGACATTGAGGACGAGGATCAGACCGTGACCGTCATTGTCCCCGAGATCAAGACCGAGGCTTCTACCGACGAAAAGAAGGAAACGACCATCGGCGGCGAGATCACCATCGAGGATATCGTTTCCTATCACAACCTCACCCCTGGCAAGGAATACGTTGTCAAGGGAACGCTCATGAACAAGACCACCGGTAAGCCCGTGACGGTCAATGACGAGCCTGTGACTGCGGAAGCCGCATTCACACCTGAAACCAGGGATGGCGAAGTCAAGGTGGCTTTCATTTTCAATTCTTACGTCATCACCGAAACGACCGATGTTGTGGTGTTCGAGAGCCTCTACCGTGAGGAAGTCGAGATCGCAGTTCATGCAGATATCGAGGATGAAGGCCAGTCTGTGAAGGTATATGTCCCCGAGATCAAGACTACGGCTTCCATCGACGGCAAGAAGGAGATCACTACAGCCGGTAAGGTGACGATTGAGGATGTGGTGTCCTACACCAACCTCATCCCCGGCACTGAGTACACCATCCGCGGAACTTTGATGAACAAGGCATCCGGCGAAGTCTTTACCGTGAACGGCGAGACGATCACCGCAGAGGTCAAGTTCACACCCGAAAGCAGGAATGGCGAGGTCAAGGTGAAGTTCACTTTCGATGCTCACGATCTTACCACCAGCACTAAGGTTGTCGTATTCGAGAGCCTGTATCGTGAAGATGTTGAGATCACCACGCATAAGGACATTGAGGATAAGGATCAGACCGTTACGATCACTCCTCCGCCCGATGTGCCTCAGACCGGCGACAACAGCAACCTCGGCGTGTGGATCGGTCTCGGCGGCGTGGCTCTCGGCGGCGCCATCGCCTGCGTCATCATGTATTTCAAGAAGAAGAAAGATGACGGTGAGAAGTAAGAGGATTCACAATGATGAAGAAGGTGTATATCTGCGCTCCGTTAGGCGGGGATATCCAAGGTAATCTCGAAAAAGCAAAGAGATACACCAAATACGCATTGAAGTGCGGCACTGCTCCGGTGGTGCCGCATTTCTATGCCCTCTGCCTAAACGACGATATCCCGAGCGAGCGTGAAATCGGGCTTTCCGCAGGAATGAGCCTGCTTTGGTTCTGCGATGAGCTGTGGATCTTCGGGGATGAAATCACCGAAGGAATGCGGTGTGAAATCGACTTCTGCAAAAATCTCAATATCAAAACCCGCGCTGTGAAAGACAGCGACATCAAAAAAGTATTAGGAGGATAATGCACATGAAAAAGAAATCTCTTCGGATCATTCTTTCTCTCGCAATCTGTGTGATGGTCATGACCATGTTCAGCGTGACTGCGTTTGCGGCCGGTGATGTATCCGGCGCCATCGAGAGCACCTGGAACGCCGCGAAATCTCAGGTGCAGACCGTCGTCAACAACGTTGTTTTCCCTGTGATCGACATGATCCTTGCCATCCTGTTCTTCGTCAAGGTCGGCACCTCGTATTTCGAGTACAGAAAACACGGCCAGTTTGAGTTCGCTGCGCCCTGCATTCTGTTCGCCTGCCTCATCTTCACTCTGACCGCGCCTCTGTATATCTGGTCGATCCTGTAAGTCAGAGCAATGACCTTCTACGAACAGGAACTCAAAAAGCTGTTCGGTGACAGCGACGTCATCCGTGATGCGAAGTACAGCGGCAAGACGCTCCTTGGTAGAATTGACGACGAACTGCGGGTAAAACTGCAGTTCGTCTATACCGGGACGAGAGATCACTACAATGCATTGCGGTTGAAGATCATCAACCGTAAGGATGGCGAAGTTGACGCCGAAACCTTCAAATTCAGCGATATTCTCGGTGGAAATCCAACGTATCAGAACAACCCGTTTGCAAAGGAAATCCACATTTGGGAGAGCAACGGAAAAGCCGATTGGTACGGCTACCGTCCTTCTCCCGCAGCCTATCAGAAGATCGCCGATACCGTGAACGATTATATTTCCATGTACCAGGAGGAAGACATGGGAATGACCTTATAACCCCTCTGGAAAGGACGGTGAAAACCTATGTTTGATTGGCTTGGAGATATAATATCCGGCATCGGTGACGCTATCGGAGGCGCTTTTGATTATATCGGCGAATCCATTGCCAACACGATATTCAACTCCATCCTCCAATGGCTGTATGAGATCATTTACGGCGCCATTTCGGACTTCTTCGAGATGATCGGCAATATGGGCGCTGAAATCTTCGACCTGTCATGGGTACAGGCAACAGTAAGGCTGTTCACTCTGTTTGGATGGTCTCTATTCGCAGTCGGTACGGTTGTAGCCATCTTTGATGTGGCGATAGAGTATCAGAACGGCAGAGCCAACATTAAAACCGCATGTATCAATATTCTGAAGGGCTTCTTCGCTTGCAGTCTGATCGGAGTTGTTCCCATAGAGCTGTACAAGTTTTGTATCAGCCTGCAGAACACGTTTTCTCACGATTTGATCAGCATGGCAGCCGGAGGAATCAACGAAAACCTTGCTGAAGTAGGGCTTGGAGTCCTCGTCAGCGCGTTTTCGCCAAGCGTGACCGCAACATTCGGGCTTTTGAGTCTGCTCTGCATGATTGCTTTTGCATACTGCGTAATCAAGGTGTTCTTCCAGAATATCAAGCGCGGCGGCATCCTGCTCGTGCAGATGGCAGTAGGAAGCCTGTATATGTTCAGTGTACCACGAGGATATTCCGATGGTTTTAATCAATGGTGCAAGCAGGTTGCGGCAATCTGCCTGACAGCATTTATGCAGACAACTCTGCTGTTTCTCGGGCTGATGACCTTTCCGAGCAATATGCTTCTCGGCCTCGGCATCATGCTTGCCGCCAACGAAGTACCTCGCATCGCACAGCAGTTCGGTCTCGACAGCTCCGTCAAGGTGAACATGATGAGCGTTGTTCATGCGACTACCACCGCAGTCAATCTGACTCGAAGCGTAGCCAGAGCGACCGGAAAGTAATTGGAGGTACAACATGAAAGAAAACAACGAACTGACACGAGATGATATCGCTATCGACCATGACATGGAAGTCGACTGCGATGAAGGCCGAGAGATCACTGTGTATATCGAAGCGTGGTTCGATGTGGACAAAAAGTTCCACATCGAAACCGCCTCGGATGATGACACATGGCTCAACATGTACGGCCGCTACAATCCTTTTGATGACTCTCTGCGGATCGAGTGCGAGATCAGCCGACAGGACAGCTCCTCGTATTTTGACTACGAGCCGACAATGGGCGAAGCCCAGCTTATCAAGGACATGATCGCGGAGAAGATTCAGAAGGAATACAATCAAACCCCGCAGGAGTTCTGCGAGGAATTCTACGGCGAAGATCCAACGATTGGAGGAATACTATGACGCACTATATCTATCCGCAGAACCTCAAGGCCTCGGCAAACATGTGGCTATGGAGCCTGCGGGATTTCGCAATTATGGGCGTTGCCGCCCTGCTCTCCATAGTGATCCTTGTGGAGCTGCATCTGATGCTCCCTGCAGCCGCCACACTTTGCTATGGGTTTCTTACGATCCGCATGGATGATACGACAATCCTCGATTTCATCCGATATGCGGGTCGTTATTTTATCACCACTCAACAGTACTACGAATGGAGGTGAGCAGCATGCCCAAGAAAGAAAAACTGCCCAAGGAAAAGAAACCGCCCAAGCAGGCAAAGCACGAAAAACAGCAGAAGAAAAGAAAAGGCCGTTCGGTGCAGGACTTCATTGGGGTGAAGACCTTTACCAAATACGGCCTTTTGACACAGAAGGGCGAGCTTCTGTTTTACCTGGTCAGCCCGACCAATATCTCGGTGCTGTCCTACGTCAACATCGAGATCAAGATCCGGCATCTGATGATGGTGCTCTCTTCGATTCCCGATATTGAGATCACCTGCACCGACTCGTCTGAATGCTTCGATGACAACAAGGCCTATCTCCACGAGCGACTTGATTATGAGCAAAACCCGAAGGTTCGGAAGCTCATCAAGAAGGACATCGAGTTTCTCAATAACGTGCAGGTGGAAATGGCAACTGCCCGTCAGTTCCTCTTTACCGCTCGTATCAAGGCTTCGAAGGACAAGCAGGTCTTCGATACAGCCAACCGTGTGGAGAAGATCATCTCTGAACAGGGTTTTGAGGTGAGAAGGATGCGCAAGGCAGACATCAAGCGGTTCCTCGCTTTGTATTTCGAAGCGAGCATGAACGGAGAGCAGATGCCGGACATCGACGGAGAACAGTTCTATGAGGTGGACGAAGATGAAGAAGACGAAGATTAATTCCAAGCATCTCTATGCAATTTTCGCCTTTCTGCTGTCGGCGGTTGTGGTCTTCTGCGGAGTTCAGATCTGGCGGGAGAACAGCAGCCGCCAGAAAGACATCGACGCCTTTGCTGAGCTCTCAGAGCTTGCAGAGATCAAGGAGCCGGATGAGCCGAAAGAAACCGCCGAGCCGGAAACGGACGGTGATGGTGATATCGGCGATGAGGCTGATCCCGATATGCAGGAGGAACAAGAAGCTCCCGGGCCTGCGCTGCGCCACGATATCCCGCTTCTGATCAGCCAGAACAGCGACTGCATCGGCTGGATCTCCATCGGCAATACCGCTGTGGACTATCCCGTGATGCACACCCCGGATTGGCCGCAGAAGTATCTCCGCATGAATTTCTATCAGCAGTACAGCGATTCCGGCGTTCCATTCCTGGATTACCGCTGCACGCTCGACAGCGACAACCTCATCATCTTCGGTCACAACATGCGCAACGGAACCATGTTCTCGTCTCTCAAAGAGTATCTGAACGATGGACGCCTCTCCTCAAATCCGACGATTCTGCTGGAAACCGAGGACGGTGCGCATGGATTTTCGATCTTTGCGGTTGCCTGCGTCGATAAGGTGGATTCATGGTACAGCTTCATTAACGCCGAATCCGAGGATGACTTCAATGAAGCAGTACAGAGAATCGTCCAGAACGCCTATTACACCAACGGGGACGCCCCCGAATACGGCGACCGTCTGCTGACACTGTCCACCTGCTATGGCAGTACCAGGAGCAGCCGTCTCATCATCATTGCAAAGGAGGAAAAAGTAAATGTTTGGCAAACCGAAAGTGCTGACGCCGGCACAGATGGAAGAAATTCGGACGAAAGACTTTTTCGATATGATCCTGCCCGGCTCCGTGAAATTCTTGTCCGACCATTATATTGTTGGCGACAGTTACCGATCTGTGTGGGTTATCCGAGAATATCCCCCCTCCACTGAGGAACAGGCCATCCTATCCCAGCTTGCTGACCGCAGCGGCGTAACGCTCCGAATCTATCACCGTCTGGTGGAAAGCATGGAACAGAGAAAAATCATTCAGAACGCCACTCGCCGAAACAAGCTCAAGAGCGGCGGCACCGATGTCAACGAAACCATCGAAGCCGAAGGCAACCTGCAGGATGTGATCGAACTCCTGGCCAATCTTCGGAAGAACAAGGAACCGCTTCTGCATTGCAGCGTGTTCATCGAGCTGAAGGCAAGGAATATGGATGCGCTCAAAGAGCTGCAGAGCGACATTGCGATGGAACTGACGAGATCGAAGATCTCCGTCGACAGGCTGACCTTACGGCAGAAAGAAGGATTCCTGTCCGTGATTCCGACCGGATACAATCAGTTCGGAGCGCAGTATGAACGAGTTCTTCCCGCATCCAGTGTGGCAAACCTCTACCCGTTTAACTTCTCCGGCAAGACCGACCCTCAGGGACTGTATATCGGGCGGGACAAGTACGGCACGAATATCCTCGTGGACTTTGACCGCCGCGCCGAGGATAAGACCACAAGCAACGTCTTGATCCTCGGCAACAGCGGCCAGGGCAAGAGCTATCTGCTCAAGCTTATTCTGACCAACATCCGAGAGTCGGGTAAGGCAATCATCTGCCTGGACCCCGAGTCCGAGTATGAGGAACTCTGCAATGCCCTGGGCGGGTGCTATATCGACTTCATGAGCGGCGAGTACACGATCAATCCCTTGGAGCCGAAAGCATGGACGGACAGCATTGAGGATATCGACGCCACCACTCCGGAAGCATTCAAGAAGGTCACGAGGCTCTCCCAGCACATCGCCTTTCTCAAGGACTTCTTCCGCAGCTACAAGGACTTCTCGGATACGCAGATCGACACCATTGAGATTCTGCTCTCCAAGCTGTACGCCCGCTTCGGCATCACCGACGCCACGGACTACAGCACCAAGAAGCCCACGGACTTCCCGATCATGGAGGACTTCTACAAACTGTGCGAAGAAGAATTCTACAGCTACGACAAGCAGCGGAAGTACCTCTACACGGAGGACACTCTGCAGGACGTATGCCTCGGAATCCATTCCATGTGCGTCGGCGCCGAGTCCAAGTATTTCAACGGACACACCAACATCACCGACAGCCATTTCCTCGTCTTCGGCGTGAAGGGCTTGATGGACACCAACAAGCGGCTTAAGGACGCCATGCTGTTTAACATCTTGTCCTTCATGAGCAATCAGCTTCTCGGACAGGGCAAGACGGCAGCCAGCATCGATGAGCTGTACCTGTTCCTTACCAACATGACGGCAATCGAATATATCCGAAACGCAATGAAGCGTGTCCGCAAGAAAGACTCCTCGATCATTCTGGCAAGCCAGAATATCGAGGATTTTTTGATCCCCTCGATCCGGGAATTCACAAAGCCCCTGTTCAGCATTCCTACGCACCAGTTCCTTTTCAATGCCGGTCAGATCAACCCCAAGGAGTATATGGACGCCTTGCAGGTGGAGCCTTCTGAGTTCGAGCTCATCAAATATCCCGAGAGAGGTACCTGCCTGTTCAGGTGCGGCAACGAGCGATATCTTCTGCAGGTTATCGCTCCAGATTATAAGGCCGCCCTGTTTGGCAAAGCCGGAGGTCGGTAATGAGCGCAACAGTAGCGGCGGCACTCAAAAAGATTGTCGTCGCCATACTGACCGACAAGAAGGCTCGAAAAGTCGTTCTCGGAATAATCCTCGGCATCCTCATCATCCTTGTAATGCCCCTTGCTGCGATCATCGCAATATTCAATGGTGATATCAGCATTGACACGAATCGACTGCAGACGCTTGTCGTCCAGAACTTATCTGCGGAAGAACAGGCAAAGCTGCAGCGGGTAGAAGATCTCATGTATGAGATTGAAGACAGGATGACTGAGGCTGGCTTTGATAATCAGCGAGTCAAGGAGGCGCAGGTACTATATGTGCTTGCGCTTTCTGACTATTCTGAGGCGGACGGCTTTGTGGACAAACTTGTCGGCTGCTTTGCTGACGGGCAGACGGACGCGCAGTTGATCTCTGCTGTAAATTCGGCCTTCGGCACAAACCTGTCTGTTGATGAATTCACAAAGGTGATGAGCGCGATCCGAGCCGTGTATATCTCGACGGCGGGATATATCGATCCGAGCACCAAGAACAATTTGGATCTCGTGCAATGGGCAAAGAACGCTTACTCCAGAGGCTGGGGCTACGTTTGGGGAACCTACGGACAAGTCCTGACACGGAGCTTGTATAAGGCGAAAGCCGAGCAGTATCCCGATGAGGTCGGCGGCTATGCAGACTTCATAGAAGAACACTGGATCGGCGGTCGAACAGCAGACTGCATCGGACTCATCAAGGGATATGGATGGTTCGATCCTGAGACTGGCAAGATCGAGTACGGCACAAACGGTATGCCGGATATCGGCGCCGATACCATGTATTCGAATGCAGAAGAAAAAGGGACTATCGATACGATCCCGGAAATTCCCGGGCTTGCTGTCTGGCATGAAGGGCATATCGGCATCTATATCGGAAACGGCCAGGTCATCCATGCCAGCGGAACGAAAGTGGGCGTCATCCAGACGCCAATCGGCAACAACGGTTGGACGCACTGGCTGAAGATTCCGTATATCACCTATTACGACAACGATATCACGGAAGCTCCCGATGAAGACCACATTTGGGAGGTTCTCTATGCCAAGATCGGAAACCCCTACGGTGTGGCAGGACTGATGGGCAATCTCTATGCTGAGAGCGGATTGCATCCCAACAACCTGCAGAACAGCTATGAGGAATCTCTCGGGTATTCAGATGCGTCCTATACGCAGGCCGTGGACAGCGGCAGCTACACTAACTTCACATCCGACAGTGCGGGCTACGGATTAGCGCAGTGGACGGTCGAGGATCGGAAAACGCCGCTCCTTGCATTTGCCAATGAACGAGGCTGTTCCATTGCGGATCTCGATATGCAGTTGGCTTTCCTCTGCGACGAGCTGGAAACAAAGTTCCCAGGTGTACTATCTGCACTGAAGAATGCGAAATCGGTTCGGGAGGCTTCCGACTATGTACTGTTCAACTTCGAAGCACCGCTTGATCAAGGCGAAACCGTGCAGGCACAGCGTGCTGCTAACGGCAGCGTCTACTACAGCCGATACGGTCAGTGATCTGATCGTATCGGCTCTATTTTTGATTGTGAGGTAAGATATGGATAAAAACAAACTGAAAATGCTCGTTGACTACGCCGTGCGTGAAGGCACTGAGCATACGACCAATGGACGTTGGTCTGTTTCCTATGATGAGCTGTACTATCATTTTGGCGAGCAAGTTACTGACATCAATGAAAACGGGAAAATGCTCGAAGAAGAATTACGCCAGAGAGAGGAAATCAACGAGCTGATCATGACAGAGGACGCGATTGAGATGACCTATCATCTGGAACACTGTCCAAACTGTCAACAGGGCGGCATTGATGGAGCGATGAACCTCGTCTCTCTCATGGGCTGTAATATCTACGATGAACACGATGAAGAACCGGCGGAAGCCCTCTCGGAGGATGATCTTCCGCAAGTGCCTTCCATGTGACGGAGGTGCACATGCTGATTAATGCGCAGCTCCGAAGCAAGCAGGAGGAAATCCAGCCGGTGCGCTGTGACGTTGCCTGCATCGTGGAACTCTCCAATGCGGAGTTCTATGACTTCCAGTTCAATCCTCTTGCAGATCACGACTTTATCAAAGAGCATCTTCCAGATCTGAAGACAGATGCGTTCCATGCCATCCCGTGCATGCTGGTGCTCGGCGAAGGTGTCAATGACGGCATCCTTGTCGATCCGCAGGGATACGACTATGCCCGCTATACCGCATATATCCCAATGGCACGGCAGCTCTTCCAGAACGAGCAGGTTGAAAGCGTAGATGATGCCATCGAAGATGACGATCTGGAAGAAGACCCCTTCCAAGGGATGACGATGTGAGGTGATGAACTGTGGCACACGGAAAAATGAAATCGGTGTATGGAATTTACAAGAAACACGGCCGCGATCAGTTCCTTGATGCGGCCGGTTACTATTCCTGCCATGTTCATCCCGAGAGCATTGACAAAACCATTGATGAAATGGAGTCCCGATGGTACGACGCAACGCACAGGCAGACCGAAGCTGAGAAAATGGTTGAGGACTACAACAACGGTCTCACCGTTCTCAATGACGCCAGCCTTGCCTGGGTCGATACCGATATGGGGATAACCATGTAGGAGGTATCACATGAAAAAAATCTCAGTCAGCGTGTCATATGACGAGGAAAAGCTCTCCACAATAAAACTCTACCTCGAACCAAAAGGGATTCATGTGGAAGACGAAATAATAAATCTTCTGGACACGCTCTATGCAAAAAATGTTCCTTCAAGCGTTCGTGAATATCTATGTTTACGCTCCGGCAACGCAGAACCTCCCACCCCGAAGGTACGGAGGCAAAAAGCGGAGCCGAAACCTGCCGCGGGGGTGACCGATCATGACTGACGAAGAAATCGTTTTGTATTTCAACGAACACCGGCTTGCAAAGCTGGAAAGTTATCTGCTGAAGGACGGCAGCAGCGTCGAGCATGAGCTTCAGAATCTGCTCGACCGTTTCTATGAGCAGACGGTTCCCGAGCATGAGCGCATGGAGGTGGAAGCGCAGATCGAGTTGGAGAGAGAACGTGAAGCTGCTGCACGGGAAGCCTCCCGCCGCTTCGCTGTCGTTCATTTCCATGAAGGAGATGACGACTTTTTCTTTACTTCGGAACTGCGCAACAGCTTCTACAGCATCGCAAACCTGTACCGCTCCACGCTGAAGGACGAGATCGGCAAATATACGCTGGACAGTATTGCGCAGTCGAACTTCAGCGGATGCCAGACGGTCAACGATATGACGTTCTCCGTTCTGTGCAACGCCATGCCGAATGATCCGAGAATCACCGCACTCGTTGAGTTTGACTTTGACCACAACACCGTAAGCGTCTGCGAGAGCAGTGCCAATGCATGGGTGTCATACAACCTCAAAGATGTGTCGGCAGCTATGTATAAGGCAGAGCGCAAAGAAGGTCTGTCCCTGGATGCCAGGCACGAAATCTTTGCCGCCGCTCTCGAGGGCAAGGAGATCACGTTCGATGAGGGCGAAGACGAGAGTCCCGACCTGCAGATGTAGCCCACCGTGGGAGCTGTGAAGCCCTCGTGTCGGCTTTTTCTGATGCAGGGCGGCAAGCAACCCGCCAGGAGAACACAAGCCGAATTTGAGGCGGTTTCGGGCAGACGTTCAGGTCGGAGTTGACGCCCATTGGGAGGATTTTCGACAGGGTCGAAAATCAAGCGGGTGAAAGAGTCGGGGTCGTAAAACGCCCCCGACTCGCGTCACAGCGGACGGCAACGCCGACCGCACAAGGGCTTGCGGGCTTTTCAACGGAAGAAAAGCAGCGGGGTTGTAAATAGCGCCGCTATCCTGCCTGCGGGGTCGTGCATGCCCGAAACCGCCGTTATTACAAGCGTTCCATAGGGCTTGCGGCAGGGGTTATACGCCGGAAAGGAGGAAAACGCATGAGTTTTGAAAACAAGAAAAAGTTTGCGCTTTGGGTACATCCCGAAACGCTGGAAAAGGTCGAACAGGTCTATCGGGAGGACAACTGTCAGAGCAAGTCGGAGTTCATTGAGAAGGCCGTGGATTTCTATTACGGCTTCTTGACCTCGGATAATTACAAGACATTCCTTCCGAATGTGGTGACCTCGACGCTCAAAAGCATCGTAGCCGAGAGCGACAACCGGCAAAACCGGATGCTCTTCAAGCTGGCGGTAGAGATCGCCATCCTGGAAAACCTGATCGCACTACAGCAGGACATCGATCCGCTGTCACTGGAACGACTGCGCGGTGAATGTGTGCAGGAGGTCAAGCGGCTCAACGGCTCCTTTCGATTCGAGGACGCCGCGGAGTGGCAGAGAGGATAAAAAACTGTGGCAAAGCTGATCACCAAGTTCAAATACATTCGTCCGATGGATCGCAAAAGCGTCGGCGGCTATGCAAAATACATTGCGACCCGCGAAGGGGTGGACAAGGTCGACGACACCTTCAAGCTGGAGCCTGCGACGAAGAAACAACAGAAACTCATCGGAAAAATCCTTCATGACTTTCCCGACAGCGCGATCATGCTGGAGTATGAGGATTATCTCAAAGAGCCAACAGTCGGAAACGCCTCGGAGTTCATCTCCCGCTCGTTGGAAGACAACGCCGTAGAAGTGATGGAGAGCAAGACCTACGCCGACTACATCGCCACCCGACCGAGAGCGCAGCGGTTCGGCTCCCACGGACTGTTCACGGATGACGGTGTGCGCGTCAAGCTGGGAGAGGTGTCGAAGGAGCTGAATGAGTACGAAGGAAATGTGTGGACGGTGATCCTCTCCCTGCGCCGGGAGGACGCGGAGCGCCTCGGCTTCAATACCGGGGAACGCTGGCGGGACATGTTGCGGACACAGACTGAGGCCATCGCCAAGAACTTCAAACTCCAGATGGAGGATCTGAAATGGTACGCCGCCTTCCACAACGAGAGTCACCATCCCCATGTCCACCTGATGGTCTACTCCTCCGAACAGGCGAAGCCCTACCTCACAAAGAAAGGAATAATGAATCTGCGCTCTGCATTCGCAAAGGATATCTTTGCGGACGACCTGCACTCCGTCTATGAAAAGCAGACGGAGCATCGGAATGCGCTCCGTGAGCAGAGCCGTGAGGTGATCGCGGAGATCGTCTATCGGATCAACAGCGGCACCTATGACAATCCTGTGATTGAAAACAAACTGCTCGAGCTCGCTGATCGATTATCAAAGACGAGCGGAAAGAAGCAGTTCGGATATCTGAAGCCAGACCTCAAGGCCCTCGTGAACGGAATCGTCTCTGAGCTTGCCGCCGACGAGCGGATTGCCTCGCTCTATGAGCTGTGGTACGAACAGAAAGATGAAGTCATCCGAACCTACACGGAGGAGCTGCCGGAGCGTCTTCCGTTGGTGGACAACCCGGAATTCAAATCGATCAAGAACGCGGTCATCCAAGAGGCGCTGAATATTTCTGCCGACCGAGTGATTGCAGACGAGCAGGATGAGCAAGCCGAGGTTAATGCAGAGACATCAGAACCGGAAACAGATGAGGTTGAGAAACAAGAGTATGCTCCTGCGCCGAGATCTGTTCAGCGTTCCCGGATGTGGCAGTTATACAGAAGCGCAAAGGAACTGCTCGACCGAGAGAGCAACGCCTACGATCCGAACACCGCTGTGGATCTTCTGATCGAAGCAGCCGGACTTGGATGCGGCGTTGCAAAATACAGACTCGGGAAGATGTTCCTTCGAGGCGAAGATGTTCCTAAAAACATTGACTACGCCTTGCGCTGGCTGGAAGAATCCGTGTCTGAAGGCAATCAGTACGCAGAATACCTGCTCGGGAAAACTTTTCTCCGTGGCGAAAATGTTGATCAGGATCTTCCACGTGCGGAACTACTTCTGCGACGATCTTCGGATCAGGGTAACCGTTATGCCTCATACACACTTGGAAAAACGCTTCTCGACGGAGAACTTCTCCTGCAGAACATCCCCGAGGCAATTCGTTTGCTTACGGATTCCGCTGACAAAGGATTTGCGGCCGGACAGTATCAGATGGGAAAGCTCCTATATCGTGGCGAGGTTGTCCCGCAGGATGTCTCTCGTGCAATAGAGTATTTGGAGCGATCCGCCGAACAGAAGAATCCCTATGCCGCATATCTTGCCGGAAAGCTTAGACTCACGGAAGCGGAACTCAAGGATGTTCTTCGGGCAATCCGTGACTTCGAAATTGCCGCAGAGAACGGAAACGACTATGCGGAATACCAGCTCGGAAAGATTTATCTCTACGGAAAAGAGGTCGAGCGGGATTATGAAAAAGCTATCGCCTATCTGTCCTCCGCAGCGGAGCATGGCAATCAGTATGCCGAGCAGCTCCTGCACAGTATTCAATCCAACCGCAATTGGTCTGCAGCACTTGGCTCGATCAGGCTCCTGCATCATCTGAGCAGGATGATTCAAAATCAACTTGACTATGAGAAGAAAGGAAAGGCCGGAGCCATTGACCGGAAACTCAAGAGGAAGATCGACGAGAAGAAACAAGCCCACGGCCTCAAGCAAGGATAAGGAGGATTTCATGCCAACAAAATATATTCACTTCACTGACGAGCAAAAAGAGCAGGCGCGTCAGACCGATCTCTGCGAGCTGCTTCGCTCGCAGGGTGAAAAGCTCAAACGATCCGGCTCGGAATATGAATGGCAGGACGGATCGCAGAAGGTCACCATTCGGGGAAACCTTTGGTTTCATCAGTACGATCAGCAGGGCGGCGACGCCATTGACTTCGTCCGAAGGTTCTATAACAAGGACTATCCCGAGGCAGTAGAGTATCTGCTCGGCGGTTGCAACGGAACCATTACCGTATCACCGCCGATTGAACGCACACCTCCAAAGCCATTCGATCTGCCTCCGCGCAATGACAACATGCGCAGAGTTTATGCCTATCTGCTGTCCCGACGCGGGCTGGATCGTGACGTGGTGTACACCTTTGCCCACAGGCAGATGATCTATGAATCGGCGCAGTACCACAATGCCGTGTTCGTCGGTTTTGATCAGGAAGGCGTCCCTCGTCATGCCAATATGCGCGGAACAGGAAGCGAAAGCACCTTCAAAGGCAACGCGGACAGCAGCATACCGGAGTACAGCTTTCACTGGACCGGAAGAAGCAAGTACCTGTTGCTATTCGAGGCGCCGATAGACATGCTGTCCTTTATCTCCATGCACAAGAAGAATTGGCAGCAGCACAGCTATGCCGCCGCCTGCTCGGTGTCAGACAGAGTTCTGTTTCAGATGCTGAAGGACAATCCCAATATCTCGGAGGTGTTCCTCTGCATGGACAGCGATGAGCCTGGGCAGACGGCGGCAAAACGAATCAGCGATAAGCTGTTTACACAAGGAATCAATGCAAAAATCCTCGTTCCCGAACACAAAGACTGGAACGAGGATCTTTTAGCTCTAAACCAAAAAGAAAGCGAGGTGGAAGAACCGTGTCAGGTATTACAACTCTGATCATCGTTGGAGCCGTTATGTTCAGCGTCCTCGGCGGGATCACGCTGCTGGCGTATGTATACAGCCTCAACAACATCAAATCCAAGACGGTCGGCGACGGCCAGCATGGAACTGCCCGCTGGATGACCAAAGGCGAACAGCGCAAGATATATAAGCACATTCCATTCACGCCGAAGAAATGGCGGGAGCAAGCCAAGAACGGTAAAACTCCCACAGGCGAAGATGGCAAGGCACTTCCTCAAGGAATCGTTGTCGGTTGCACGGGAAATACCACTGCAATGGTGGATACCGGCGACGTCCACGTGCTTATGATCGGTGCGGCCGGCGTCGGCAAAACCGCCTTTTGGCTCTATCCCTGCATCGAGTATGCCTGTGCCAGCGGGATGAGTTTCCTGTCCACAGATACCAAAGGCGACGTCATGCGCAACTACGGCAACATTGCAAAGGGCTACGGTTACCATGTATCCGTAATCGATCTGCGAAACCCGACTCGCTCCAACGGCAACAACCTTCTTCACCTGGTCAACAAGTATATGGATCTGTACCAGGCGAATCCCGATACCCTCGTCTACAAAGCGAAGGCTGAAAAGTATGCGAAGATTATCTCCAAGACCATCATTCTCTCCGGCATGGATGCGGCAAGCTTCGGCCAGAACGCCTACTTCTACGACGCAGCCGAAGGACTTTTGACAGCGACGATCCTGCTGGTGGCAGAGTTCTGCAAGCCCGAAGAACGGCACATCGTATCCGTGTTCAAGATCATCCAGGAGCTGTTGGCTCCATCGGGAAAGAAAGGCAAGAATCAGTTCCAGCAGCTCATGGAGATGCTCCCCAACGATCACAAAGCCAAATGGTTCGCCGGAGCCGCCTTGAACACCGCCGAGCAGAGCATGGCGTCCGTCATGTCAACGGCTCTGTCCCGATTGAACTCCTTCCTGGACTCAGAGCTGGAACAGCTTCTGTGCTTCGACACGGAGATCGACGCCGAGAAGTTCTGCCGTGAGAAATCCGCCATTTTTATCATCATGCCGGAGGAAAACCCCAACACCTTCTTCATGATCTCCCTTATCATCCAGCAGCTCTACCGTGAGATTCTGGCCGTTGCAGATGAGAACGGCGGTCAGCTCAAGAACCGCTGTGTCTTCTTCTGCGATGAGTTCGGAACGCTGCCGAAGATCGAATCCGCCGAGATGATGTTCAGCGCCTCCCGATCCAGACGCCTGCAGATTGTTCCAATCATTCAATCCTTTGCCCAGCTCGAAAAGAACTACGGCAAGGAGGGCGGCGAAATCATCGTGGACAATACACAGATTACGCTGTTCGGCGGCTTTGCCCCAAACAGCTCGTCTGCTGATACGCTGTCTAAAGCCCTGGGTAGCCGCACAGTTATGTCCGGATCGGTATCCAGAAGCAAGAACGATCCCTCTGAATCCCTGCAGATGATGGAGCGACCGCTCCTCACACCCGATGAGTTGAAGTCCTTGCCCAAGGGTGATTTTATTGTGATGAAGACCGGTGTCCATCCCATGCGCGTCCACCTCAAACTGTTCTTCAAATGGGGTATTGAGTTTGACAAAGACCATCCCTATACCGTTGCTGAGAACGGAAATCGAAAGGTGCAGTATGCCAACAAAGCGGAACTGATGGACGGTATCGTAAGGAAGTATCATCCCGAAGCACTGCTCGAGGGTGACATCACCGGTGGAGGCGGCGAGATGGAAGAACCGAAGCAGACGGAAGCAAAGAACCATCAACCTCCTAAAAGCAATCGGAGCAGAAGCAGACAACCGAAGCCTCTTCCCGAGCAAACCGAAAAGGACGGCAAGAAGGGTGGCTCCCAGCCATCAGAGAAGCAAATGACTGCTGAACCAGAGCCGGAACCTGTGCCGCAGGAGGTGTCTGATGGGCAGGCTTGATTTTCTGTATAGGATGGATCTTCCTCACCGTGCGAAGTCCGTCTATATCTATCTTTTGGATCGAGCGAATAAAGACGGCGAATGCTGGCCTGCAATCCCTACCATTGCCCGTGAGCTCAAGCTATCGCAGTCGACTGTTCGCAGAGCTCTTCAGGACCTGCGCAAAGCAGGACTACTGGAAACTGAGCAGCGATACCGGAAGCATGGTGGCAAGAGCAGTTTACTCTATTCGCTGAAACGATGATTTTTTCAATACCATCTTTCACCAAGGGAGACGTCTGCCCTCTTGATGGAAGGTGGTACCTTTCATCATGGAGGGAGAAGGCGAACTTCCCACCTGAAAAGATACTACAGCAGAATAAAGAACACAAAAAAAGAATGCCACCCAACGAGGGCGGCATAATCCGGCAATGGCAACGCTGATTAGCTGTGCTTTATCATTGTCTCAATGACGGCAAATATCTTTTCTCTGTCGTGTTTTGGAAGGTTTCTCAGCTTGTCATTCAACAAAGAACCCTTCACTTCATACCCTGTATCGAGAACATCGTGTAGCACCATATCTGCCGATACTCCCAGGGCATTCACGATGCTGATGAAAGATTCAAGGGACGGGATCTTCTCCCCCCGTTCCACCATCCCGATATAGTTAGCACTAAGGCCGGCTCGTTCAGCCAGGTCTTCCTGTCTCAGCTTTTTCTCAGTTCGGAACTTTCTGATATTTATTCCGATAGAATTATACTGCACCTCTCCACCTCCTATTAGTGTGGGACTATCACTAATAGTATAGATTTTGAGCATGCTCCTATACACAAACTATATGGCAGACGGAATAACCAATAGTGTGGAAATGTTCATTATTTTCTGATATACTGTATTAAAGAGTCGATGGGAGTGGTACGGTATGAAAAATAAAACAGCCTGTTTTACAGGGCACAGAGATATTCCTCATCTAAAGCGCCAAGGAATCAAGCATCGTTTGGAAAGTGAAATAGAAAAAAGCATTCAAGCCGGATATGTGTATTTTGGTGCCGGTGGAGCGTTGGGCTTTGATACGCTTGCAGCTCAAGCGGTTTTGAAACTGAAAGAACGTTACCCGGACATAAAGCTTATTCTTGTTCTTCCTTGCAAAACACAAACCTCTGGCTGGAGACAGACGGATATTGATGAGTACGAGCGGATAAAGGCGGCAGCCGACAAAGTCGTCTATACTTCGGAAGTGTATTATCGCGGGTGTATGCATAAGAGAAACCGACACCTCGTGGATAACAGTAGTCTGTGTATTTGTTATCTGACGGAAGATAGAGGCGGGACATACTATACCGTAAACTATGCCAAAGACAATAGGCTTAGTATCGTTAATGTTGCAGAATGACTTGGGCTGCTGGAGAAAAATTCTTCTTTCAGTCTTCTTTTCTTGTGTATATCACAAGGTGAGAGCAATCGCTATCACCACATTCAGGCGCAAAGAGAAAATTAATCATAAATTATTGAAATTCACGATTGGATGTGGTATAATAAAAAGTGTTTTTGTAACCATGTGCGAAGGGGGCAACCAATCCCAGGAGGTGTGGCATGAAAATTCGTTATAATAAACTATGGCGATTAATGAAAGAAAACAAAATGAAGAAGAATGAACTTGCAAAAGCAGCCAAAATCAGTTCCTATACCATGACCAAGCTCAATAATGATCACCCAGTCAATATGGATGTCATGATGAATCTTTGCAAGGTATTTCACTGTGACATTGGTGATTTGATGGAAGTTATCGAAGAAGATTAACAATAATAATGATCGCTTGATGTTTATCGTAATCTACACAAGAAGGAAGTAGATACCATGCCGAGGCAATTTCCTTTTACAGAACATGAAGCAGCACTTCTTTTAGATGCATATCTAAAAACGCTGTCTGGAGAAATGGGACGGATAGAGTCCGTTCGGGAATGTTCCACGCAGCTCCGCCAGATGGCGATAAATGCAGGGACAGAAATAGATGACATATACAGGAATGTAAATGGTATTTCATTTCAAATGGCGAGCATGGAGTCAGCCTATCAAGGCTATACAATCATGAAGCCAGCAACTCGGCTGTTCACGGAAATAGTGTTTCTTTATCGAAACAATGCTGCCCGTTACCAGCAGCTGCTCAAGGAGGCGAAATGCATGGCGAGCACAAAAATGGATAATGAAGCCGTTTTTATGGAATGGCTCGCCCAAAACGTCTCTGGCGCACAGCTCTCAGAGCTTTATTTGGCTTTTCAGGAGATAGAGCAACAGGCTAAGAAGACAAGAACAATAAGAACTTCTCTATATGAAAACATCAATCCTTCGGCGGTCAAGAAGATCAGGGCGGGTGTAGAGTCAAGTAAGATTTTTAAATTTACGCACAAACGCCAATGGGGACGCGTTACATCCGCATTGAATTATTTGCTGCAGTTTGCTAATCAAAAAACAGCAGAGGCGAAGACACAAGAAACAGCTCAGGTTTCGAAGCCCGAAAACGCAAGAGAACTGGAAAGTACTCCCAATCCAGATAAAAGCGGCAATACTTTATTGGTAGATAATGCCCTAACAGAAGAGTCAGTGCCTGCCGAGACGGTGCAAGAGGCAGAACAATCAGCTGTAGCTGCCACAGTGAATTTCCTCTGTATTGATTCCATGGCTTTTTCAAAACCAGTGTCACTTTCATACTTTGGAGAAGTAAAGCAGGAAGACTCATGGAAAAGCCTGTATGTAGACGCGTGCAAATTCCTGCTGGAAGATTACCCGGATGTCTTTGTACGGCTTAGTAAGGAAAGCATTCATGGTTCAGGGAAAACATGGCTCGTTGATGAAGAGCATCTCCATCTTCTCGCTGTCCCCAAGAAAATCGAAGAGGGACTTTTTGTCGAGACGAATCGCAATGCTTCCGATTTAGTGAAAAATCTGAAGTGGATCTTGGATGAATGCTCTGTGGATTATGAAAATGTAGTCATTACTTACACTGGCAAGGAGGAGAAGCAAACAGCACCTGTTTCTGAGCCAGAGACCACATTCACTTCTTCAAGAAAACAATACTATCGGCAGGACAAAGAAGACTTCTATCGCTGGTTGCAAGATGATCAGCACATGGCTGAAGGTTCATGTCGAAGTTATGTCTCTGCGATTAGGAGTGCGGAGCGCTTCGCAGAGGAGCACAGTTTTGCCTCTCATAAGCTATATACAGTTGATTCAACAGAGGCCAAGGCAACTGCTGATGCTCTATTTGCCAACTTGGAGTTCATACAGTACAATAATGATCAGCATAACCGCTTTCGGGCAGCAATAACAAAACTCCTTACTTTCTATGGAAGCAACTGGAGCCCAACAGGAACAGCTCCAAGGCAATCGGAGCCGCGTCCTGCAAAGTCTTTGGAGGTATCCATAGACTTAACTCCGTACTCGACAATTCTTGTGGAGCATTTTCCAAAAGGTTATCGCTTAGAGTCTGCTTTGGATATGAAACGTCTTCGCAGATATTATGAAGAATTGACAGGTACTGCCCTTGACCTCGATCAAGCGCAGGTTGAATCCGCCATAAGAGTTTGCGGCATTGTTTATGACGGCAGGCTTTATATGCCGCAAAACATGCTGAGCGAAGAAATGAAGGAGCAGATTCTTTCCTTCATCGACAGATGTTTTGAAGAAGGCAGATCAGCTGTTTACTACGAGGCGATCTTCCGGGAGTTTTCCGAAGAGCTCCTCGATCACAACATTTACAATGCCGAAATGCTGAAAGCGTATCTGGCACATTATGTATCAGAGCGGTATTACATTGGGCGTAGCTATTTGTCCAAAGAAGTGCGCACGGAGGTCGATCCCGTAGACGAAGTACGTCAGTGCCTTAAGCAGTACGGTGTGCCGGTTCAGGTCGAAGAACTTTGCAATTCGCTTTCACATATCACTGAAGATCGTGTCCGCTTCATTCTGGGATCAAATGGCGAATTTGTGCGTAACAGCAAGGGTGAATACTTCCATGCAGATTCTCTGGATTTGACAGAGGAAGAGATTGAGAACATAGCCGCCATTATTGATTCTGCAATTGAAGAGCACGAATTCATTAGCGGAAACGAGCTCTACGATGCTATCCAGAACAAGTATCCATATACCTTTGAAAAGAATGCCGTCTTCTCCGTGATCGGATGGAGAGACGCTTTGAAGTATAAGCTTGCTGATCGGTTTTCCTTCGTGGGCAATATCATCAGCAGAGCGGGAACATCGCTGTCCATGAGCGATGTCTTTGACGAATACGGTAAAGGACGTCAGCGTTTTTCCCTTGATGAGTTGGAGCAATTTGCAGACAGTATCGGAACAACGATTTACTTTGACTCGTTGTACACAAACGCGATCCGTATCAGCCATAAATGGTTTGTCTCCAAAGAAAGTGCAAGGTTTTCTGTGTTAGAAACCGACGCAGTCCTTGACCGCTTTTGCGATGGTAACTATATGCCAATTGGTGATGTGACGGAGTTCGCACTCTTCCCAGATGCTTCCTACCCTTGGACGGAGTATCTGTTGGAGCAGTATGTCGCTTTCTTCAGCGAAAAGTTCTACCTGATGCACGGCAATTACAACAAGAATTGTGCTGTTGGAGCAATTGTAAGGAAGACTCGTCATTTCGAGACTTTCGATGATCTGGTGACAGATATCCTTGCTCATACCGATATTCCGCTCCAAAAGAAGGAGGTATTGGATTACCTCGCGGAGAATGGATATATTGCTCGACGCTCTTATACGAATATTGAAGCACTAATGATCACTGCGAGAGCAATGCGAAATCAGAAGGAGAAATAACTGATGTATTCCTACAGCTGGGACTCAGAGACGGGAGGTCTATTACTGAATAGCTCACCATTGCAATTCAGCAAAGAGCCGCGTCCTGTGTATTATAAAGAACTGGATATTCTGGGATTCGATCAATACTGGAACTATGATCGGAATGACAGCTATCCCTATATGTGGGCTGAGGCCAACAACTACTTCTATCGCGGTAGACTGGTCGCCAAGACCAAAGGCGGGTCTCTTTATACTGCGCCGGAACTAATCGTGCTGGAAGAGCCTGAGCCGAATGGCGCTCCTCTACGCTTTGTGGACATCCCGGCAATGGTAGAAAAAAACCGCGACCTGCTGGAGAAACTGGTGCAGGACACGATTAAGAAGATATACAACACCTATGTGGAATATCGTGACAAGGTAGATGTGTTCTATGTCGCTTTCAGCGGCGGGAAGGACAGCGTTGTAGCTTTTGATCTTGTCCAGCGGGCGCTTCCCCACAATTGCATGAAGGTAATGTTTGGGGATACTGGCATGGAGTTCCCTGACACTTACCGGGTTATGGACTTGATTAAAGATAAATGTGGAGAGCTCGGTATAGAGTATTTGAGAGCATCATCAAAACTCAACACAGAGCAAACATGGAGACTGTTCGGGCCACCTGCCGTAACCAACAGATGGTGCTGTAGTGTACACAAGACCTCCCCACAGATAATGCTCCTTCAGGAGCAGACTGGCAATCAAGGATTTACCGGTATGGCTTTTACAGGTATTCGCGGAGATGAGAGTGTCAGCCGTAGTGAGTACGACGATGTAAGCTATGGAAGCAAACACCGAGGCCAGTATAGTTGCCACCCAATTTTGGAATGGAATTCTGCTGAGCTGTTTGACTACATCTACCAAGAGAACCTTATCCTTAACGAGGCATACAAGAAAGGAAATACACGAGCTGGCTGCTTAGTCTGTCCTATGTCCTCTGGAAAGCACGAATACTTAAAGGCACAGTGCTATCCTGCAGAAGTCGATCAGCTGGTGGAGAAAATCAAAGCAACTACAGGAAAAAGCTTTTCCGATGAAGAATTAATACGCTTTGTTGATGATGGGAATTGGAAGACAAGAAAGACCGGAAGGGAGCTAAACTTCGGTCAGGATAAACATATAATTGAAACTGATAAAGGCAAAACGGTCATTACAGTATTCCACCTTAATGATCGATGGAAAGAATGGGCAAAAACCATCGGTGAGTTTATAAAACTTACCGACAGTGATTACACGATTGATTATAAAGGGAAAGCATATGTTGTACATTTAGAGCAAGGACAAGCGGGTACAATTATTACTTTCCCAAACTGTGGAACTGCAAAGGATGATATTAAATTCATCTCCCTATTCCGCAGCGTAATTATAAAAAGTATTTACTGTGTCAACTGTGGTGTCTGTGCTGCAAACTGCTCAACAGGATGTATTGATATGAGTTCGGGCCTGACCATAGGAGACGCGTGCGTTCATTGTTATCAATGCCATGATATTCATGAACACTGTTTGCGGTACAACTCAATTCGTAACAAAGTTGGAGGAGAAAAAAAGATGAAAGGCATGGATCGGTACTTCAGTTTTGGAATCCGCAAGAATTGGATGGACTTGTTTTTCCAAGATGAGGGATCAGCTGATTTTTGGATGTCAGACGGACACGGATTCGTTGCAAACAAGAAGAAGGATGCCTTCTTGAATTTTGTCAAGGATGCAGGACTTGTCGAGTATGACAAGACACTCGACGGAGATAAATATACAAAAAATATCCCTACTTCTTTTGCAAAGACTGTTTTTTCTATTGGCTCTGATTCGGATGTATCGTGGGCGCTGATGCTTTGCAATTTGGCGTATACATCTGAGTTTAATTGGTTCATCAAGAACATTCCTGCACTCCAGCAGATAACGCCTGATCAAATGAAATATATGCTTAGCGAAGTGATGGAGGGCGATACAAAAGGTTTAGGAAAACGCAATATTGCTGATGCATTTAAGATCCTGCTGGTTAAGACTCCTTTTGGAGCTGAGCTGGGATTGGGGCATCCTGATTATGAGGAAAAACTTAATGCATCAGGAAATGAAGTTATCACAATGACCTCTTTCTACCGTGACTCATGGAGTAATCCTGATCCAAGAGTAATTCTATACTCGCTTTATAAATTCGCCGAAAACTGTGGTGATTATTATCAGTTTACTCTTAGTCGATTGCTCGATCATGATGTGGAGAGTTATGGAGTCAGCCCAACAGAAATCTTCAATCTTGACAGAGCTGTGATGGAGAAGCTCCTGAACGGTCTTTCCATAAACTATCCGGATCTCATTACCGCTCAGTTCAACCTTGATCTTGATACAATCACGTTGAATGCAGATAAGACTTCAGCCGATGTTCTTACACTGTTTTAAGGAGGAGCAACATGCCGATTTTGGAGAACTACCGTCATTATTTCGACATTGATCCTGATTATTTCCCTGCGGTCAATGAGGCTGTTATCAACAGCAAGCCTGACATGTGGAAGAAGTTCTTCCCGCACGAGACGTTTATCAAACTTCTCAGAAACACAGTGAGTGTCCTTGACCGGAAGCAGAAGCTCTCCATTTGGGTAGAGGGTGCCTACGGCACGGGAAAATCCCACGCTGTTTTGACAGAGAAGAAGCTTCTGGATGCAAGCGAGGAGGATACCAAGGAGTACTTCGAGCGGTATCACCTTGACATGGATCTGTATAAGAATCTGCAGCGCATCAAAAACAGCGGGAAGATTCTGACGGTTCATCGCTATGGCTCTTCCAACATCTATGGCGATAATGATCTGGTGCTGGCAATTCAGGAAAGTGTCGAGAAGGCTCTGACCGCAGCCGGTATTGAGAATAAGGGCAAAGATTCCCTCAGAGAGTCTATAATTCGCTATCTTTCCGATCCTGAGAACAAGCAGAGCTTTAATATTTATGTGAAGGGTAGCTACAAGGATCTTTTTGGCGGCGACGACGTGGACGGCATCGTTGAGAAGCTGAAATCCTATCAGGATCTTCCGCTTCATACACTGATGGATAAGATTTTCAAAGTCGCCCGCGAGCGTCAGATTCGCGCCTTCACCATGACAGCAAACGACCTGTGTGACTGGCTCATTGAGGTGATCCATGCCAATGAACTGAAAGCCATCGTTTTCATTTGGGATGAGTTTACGGAGTATTTTTATAACAACACCCGGAATCTGACTGGATTTCAGGAGCTCTGCGAACTCAGCGAAACCGAGCCCTTCTATTTCATCCTCGTTACGCATGTGAGCTCCGGCCTCTTCCATGAGGGTGACAAAGATTTCATCAAGCTCAACGGTCGCTTTGTCAATCCACATAGCCTAATCAGCCTTCCGGAGAATATTGCCTTCCAGCTCATGGGAGCGGCAATGGAGAAGAACAAGGATGAGACGATACTCGCTGATTGGCAGGATATCACAAATGACCTCGCAGACCGCACGAAGGAGTCCCGCAAAGTCGTAAAGGGCATCGCCAAGATCGACGATAAAGAGATGCTGGACATTCTTCCGATTCATCCTTATACGGCGCTTCTTCTGAAGCATATTTCTTCCGCATTTGATTCCAATCAGAGGAGTATGTTCGATTTCATCAAGAACGACCGTGGCGATGAGATCAAGGGCTTCCAGTGGTTCATTGACAACTACGGGCCGGAAAATGAGAATCCGCTTCTCACCATCGATATGCTGTGGGAATTCTTCTATGACAAAGGCAGAGACATGCTGGCGCATGACATCCGCTCCGTCTTGGACTATTTTACGAGAAGCTCTAACCAGCGGCTTGATCCGGAAGAAAAGCGTATCCTGAAAACCGTCCTCCTTTTGCAGGCGATTTCTCAGCATGCCGGTGATTCCGTCGAGCTGTTCATCCCGAATGAAAAGAATATCGATGCAGCTTTTGAAGGAACGGATCTCGATGGAGGTGCCAGCCGCATTGCAGAGCGCCTCGTCCGGGATAAGGTGCTCTTCCATAAGCAACTCGGAGGTGGCAAGTTCCAGTACGCTGCCTATGTAAATGAAGTGAGTGATGCCGAGCTTGAGAAATACAAGGAGGATGTGGATAAGAAGACTACTACCTCCCTTATCACGGAGCAGCTTGTTGACAAGACCTCGGTGACAGAAGCCGTGACACTTGGTGGTGCATTGAAGTTACGCTATGAGCTTCGCTATGTGTCTGCAAGCGACTTTGATCAGGCGATTCGTGTTTTCCGCAACAGAGAGGCAGAGCTGGAGAACAAAATCCCGGCAGTTGTTTGCTTTGCGAAAGACGATAAGGAAGCAGCACTCATCTCGAAGAAAATTAGAGAAGCATTGCAGGACGGCAGTTATCATGTAGTGTTTATTGATGCTACTACTACGCCTTTCGGTAAAGACGGGTATGAGCAGTATCGTAACGAGATGGCCAATGCCATGTATCAGCAAGGAAAAGACGGTACGCTCTCTGGTCAGTATGCAAACAATGCTAAGGATGCTCTGAAAAAGTGGAAGAACAGGATTTCCTCCGGAGAATTCATTGTCTTTACGGAAAAGAAACCGGACGGCGAACGGGCTACCACTATGGAGGCACTGTTCTCTGTACTTCAGGCTGTTAACAAAGATAAGTTCCAGCGTTGTCTGGAGGCAGCATATAGCGTCCTTCCTACCATGTATACGCCATCAGCATTGAAGCTTGGTGTCGAATGCGGCGCTACAAGAAATACACGCCAGACATTCTCTTCCGGCAACGTCAACACAAAGCTGGAAACTGCGCTCAAAGAGGCATGGGATGATCCTGAGTACTGGCAGACTCATCCGAATCTGCTTATTTCGCAGATCAAGCTGGATGTTGATCAATTGATCCGTACAGCATTTGATAAAGAGTCCGGTCGGGTATCTATCCGTGCCATTTATGACATGTTGAAGGCAAAGCCCTATGGTTTCATGCCGTGCAATATGACGGCCTTTATTATGGGCTTTGTGCTGAAGGAATACACCAACGGCTCATACAGCTGGAGCGACGGTCTTACCAACGATGTCATGGATTTGAATAAACTCAAAGAGATGGTGAATGAAATCATTTCTTTGCAGATCACACCGAATCCTCGCTACAAAGATAAGTACATCGTAGAGATGACCGAGGCAGAGAAATCTTTTAACGAGACCACTTCATATGCGTTCGGTATTCCCCTGAATCTCTGTACTTCCGTTGAACAGACAAGGGAACGCATCCGGAACAAGATGAAGGAATTCTCCTTCCCGATCTGGACGATCAAGTCGGTACTGCGTTCGATGGAATTGAAAACCGACCGCGCCATCTTGGAAGAACTGATCGACAGTTATTGCGGTATTGCCAACAGCAATAACATGGGAAAATCCAAGACGGACAGCGACATCGCACTGGCTATCGGCGATCTCAGCGCCAAAAATCCAGACGCCAAAGAAGACCTCCGCGCTCTCCTTACCAAAGATAACTGCACTGAGGGAATGCGTGCATATGTACAGGAATTTGACGGTGGAGAGCTTGTCACCTTGGCAGATGAGATCGGTGACAACGGACAGTATATCAATGTCCTCCGTTCCAAGTTTGACGCTGACGCAGCAAACTGGGTATGGAATGTGGAGACTGCCCAGCAGAAGATCCGTGAAGTTATTCTGGAATACCGGATCATTGCGGAAAGCAACAAAGTCATTCCGAAGAACGTGTCTTTCTCGAGTACCATCCGCGAATGGTGCGATAAGTGTGGCCTTATTCGTATTTCCTATGCAGCAGCGAAGAATTATCTGGGCGATGTCGCTCCGTTCCTCGATCTGCTGCATGCTATAAAGAAGGCCGGAACAATTCTGGATTCCCAGAAGCAAAAATTCTTGGATCTGCTGATGGCGCACGCGGATGAATTCAATGCGTTCTACAGCAATCAGGTAGAGCTTTTCAAGAAAGTATGCGCATATTATCTGGACGGCCTTTCTGATGAGGAAGTACGTGCACTTTACCAGATGATCCCGGTAGGCACGTTTACAAACGATAAGACCGAGTATATGAATCTGATCGATTCAAAGGCAAAAGATTACCGTAATTCTCTGGGAAACGAGCGCCTCAAAAAGCTCTGGAAGGACAAGACCGGGTCAATTTCTCCAAGGCTGTGGTCGAAAGAGCATCTAATGCCGATTCTCAGCTTGGTGCCTGATCGAGAGGTTCAAACTGCACGTGCTGCCTTTGAAGCAGTGAACAAGAATCACCCGGATGCCTCTTCTATCGAAAAGGCAATCAACTATCTGGAAAACGCCTCTTTCTATAGCCTGATGAATGATCAGAATGCGCTGGATCTCATTTTCCGGGAGTCTATTATCAAATCATTTTCTGTGATGCTGACGGACATCGATGAAGTGAAAGCCTTCCTAAACAGCAGGATCTCTTCTGATCCTTATGAGTGGTTTGGGCTTCCTGAAGTCGATAAGAAGCTGGAGCAGATGGCTGAGGACAAATATGCCCGCGAGGGTTGCACACGGGCACTTGAAAAAATTGATGGGATGGATGTTGGCGATGTTAAGCGCTATCTAAAAGAGCTCATCAAGGATAACATGATTGTTGGCATGGAGATTATCAAGGAGAACTGAGGAGGCAGGGTATGAGCCTAAATCAGTATATACAAAAAATAGACAGGTATCTGTCCAAGGACGAGGGATTACCTATCGTTGTCGATGTGCAAAATGAAGATGATCAGGCGGAGCTGGTGCAGCATTATCACGTAGGCAAGAATGAACTGATCCCTGCATCGAAGTACTGTGCGCCGGATGAAATGCCTCGCTATGAGGAGCTCTTGAATGATCTGGCAACTTTGGACGGTGTGCTGATCGTAACGGGCGTGACTACTTATTTGAAGCTCGATGGAGAGCAAGCGCTTCAGCGTTTTATGCGCAGGCTACTCAGCATGTCCATCAAAGGCCATGTTATCTTCTTCACATATCAGTGCGAGAAATATTTACCTATTTACGACCAAAGAATTGCTCGCAGGATTGTTGTGGTGGAAAATAGCGAGAAACGGATTCCTGATATTGTTTTTGCTGATCCTTCCGTACCTTTGCCAACAAAATATGAACCCATCAAGGGAATAGAGAATTTTGCTGCAATGGCAGAAGCAATATCTGCTGACACCATGTATTTGGTGACCGAAAAGAGCAAGGATTCATTTCCGCATTCCCTGTATAACATCACCAGTCTTCAAAATGCCTATGATGCACTTGTGCTGAAAGACGATTCAACCAGAGCTCTTCCTAAGGAGATTGGGACAAATGCGCAATGGGGCTACGCAATGAAGCTGTTCGAGCACAAGTCCAGCTGGGCAGATGTTATCGACGACGAATTCGGAAGCCATACCATGCTGGAGCACATCTTCTCAAATTATGCAAACTTCTCTGCGGATCGAAAGTGGCTGTATTTCATCGCCCTAAAATTATTCGGAGCCAAGAAAAACTGGTGCTTGACTGCTGCTGCTCGGAAGGCAAACGGCATAAATGATTTCAAGAAGCAGGTCTATCGCTGCATTCTCGACAAGTCTACCGATGACAACGATTTTTGGAAGTGCTATGAGTCCAGAAAAGGCGTCCTGCAACAAATGGGTAATTCCAGCTCGGAGTTGACTTCGTACTGCAAGGTAGTATTCAGCAAAGGAATCAATACCATCTGCTACCTAACGGATAACACACAGAAGGAGCAGGAGACTATATTTTCATTCCTTGACCAATATGGTCTGGAGATGGATCGAAGCAAATTATTGGACGTCCTGTCGAAGGTCTATCCAGCGCTGTATCAATATTTGCTTCCTTACCGGTTTGGGAATGATCTGTTGGACCAGTATTTCCAGGACTACAAGTATCAGAAGGTCATCAACAAGATTCTTCCCGAATTTGAAGCGGAGGTGGAGGAACAGGCCGAGAAACGCGAATACAATTATATCCTGTCTCCAAGAACATCTGTGATCGAAAGCCTGAACAGAAAAGACGCACAGCTCTATTTCATGGACGCTATGGGTGTGGAGTACCTTGGATATATTCTTGCGGTCTGTAAAGAATTAAACCTGATTGCGAACGTTAAGGTTTGCGTTGCTGAGTTGCCGTCTATCACGAGCCGCAACAAAGAGTTCTTAGAGCTATTTGCAGACGCCAAGTATCAGACTGTATCGATCAAGGACATTGATGATATTAAGCATCATGGAAAATACGATTTTGACTTCTATAAAAACTCAAAGCTTCCAATTCATCTTATCAAGGAGCTGGAGGTAATCAGGACAGCCCTTGTGAAGATCAGGGATGATCTGTCGGAGAGTCCGTTGCAGCGTGTATTCATGATTGCAGACCACGGTGCGAGCAGGCTTGCCGTCCTTCATGATACAGAAAATGTGTGGGAGATGACAGAAAACGGTCAACATTCCGGAAGATGCTGCCTGAAGAGCGATGTCGATGAAAAACCTGATTTTGCAGCAGATGCAGGCGACTTCTGGGCGCTGGCCAACTATGACCGCTTTAAAGGTGGCAGGAAGGCAAATGTCGAGGTGCATGGCGGAGCCACACTTGAGGAATTATGTGTGCCTATCATAGAACTCACCCATATGGCAGAAAAGCCCGAAATAGCGTTGATGCCGGTAGATAGCGATGATTTCGCCATCGGGGATATCCCGGAGATTGAAGTGAGCTTCCGAAAAAAAGCAGCATTGAAGATATTCTCCACTGTAAGCCTGCAGAATGTGAGCCTTTCCGTCGATGGAACATTCTACCCTGCTACAGACCTTGGCAATAACTGTTATTGGGTCGATATGCCGGAACTGAAGAAGCAGGGCACTTATTATGCGGATGTTTGTTCCGGAGATAACGTGCTTGCTGAAGACCTGCCGTTCGTCATTAAGAAGGAAGGCCAGAAAGAAAGAAGCCTTTTGTAATTTGGGAGGTAATCTTATGGAAAGCAAACTAAGAGAATGCTTTGATGAGATGGTTGTATATAAAGACTTGAAGAAAAGCAACTTCTTCTCGTCTCTTGGCTTGCCATCCTTCCTCAGGGACTGGGTCTTGAAGAAGTTTGAAGATGATGAAGGAAACTATGATATAGAGGAAGTTGCCGAATTCATTCAGACTTATCTTCCCAGAAAGGAAGAATGGATTAGCATCAAGAATCGTATCATCTATGAAAATGAGCGAGTAAAGATTCTTACAAAGGTTGGTATCGATATCGATATTAAAACAGGTGACATTTCCTTCTCGCTTCCCACCTTTGGTCTCTCCAATAAGGAGACAATCATTGAGCCTCACGTCTGGGATTCCTATAAGGAGGAACTGACGAATGGGCAGGAAACATGGGGAGTGATAGAGCTCGGGTACCGCATGCCAGACGACACTGCAAAGCCTAAGATCCCGGGAAAAATAAAAATGACCGGGTTTACCAACTTTTGCCCTTATGTTGCTGATCTTGACTTCTTTAAAGATGCACGTGCGGAGTTCACAGTTTCGGAATGGATCGATGTTGTGCTTGGAGCGATTGACTACAACGCACAGGGTTACAAGGATGAAGACGAGAAGCTCGCCATGCTTGCCCGTCTGCTTCCCTTTGTGGAGAAGCGTCTCAATCTTCTGGAACTGGCTCCAAAGGGTACTGGTAAATCCTACGTTTTCGGAAATGTCAGCAAGTATGGCCTTCTCACCGATGGCGGCAAAATTACCAGAACAAAGATGTTCTACGATAAGTCTCGCAGGGCACCCGGCTTTATTGTTGGGAATGACTTTGTTGCCATCGATGAGGTAAAGCTGGTTACTTTTGACAACATCAACGAGATGCGCTCGGTCATGCAGGGTTATATGGAGCGTGGGCGCTTCAACGTTGATGGCTATGATGGTGAGTCTTTCGCAGGGGTTGTCCTGTTGGGTAACATCTCTATTGAGAACATGGATGAGTATACAAGCATGTTTTCTGAGCTTCCTGTGCTGTTCCAAGAAAGTGCGCTGGTGGATCGAATCCATGGATTTATCAAAGGTTGGGACATCCCCAAGATGAAGGACAATCTTAAGGTGTCTGGTTGGGCCCTGAATTCTGAGTACTTTTGCACGGTAATGCATATGCTCAGGGATGATGCCAGCTATCGTGCCATTGTGGATGCACTGGTAGATTTTTCTGACAATGCGTATGTCCGGCATACGGAAGCTGTTAAGAGAATTGCCACTGCTTATTTAAAGCTGCTGTTTCCCAACGTGCGGACTGTGTCCGATGTCAATCCCAAGGAGTTTATGAAGTACTGCCTGCGTCCTGCCATTAAGATGCGCAAAATAATCTGGCGACAGCTCTCCATTCTCGATGCTGAATATAAAAACGAGGATAAGCTTATGCCGGAATTTACATTGAAGGAAATAAACGATGAAGAATAATTGCGTTATCTGTGGCAAGCAGAATCTCAATAGGGACACTGTCGGGATCAACAAGAAACTCCTTGGAACGGACATCGAGAACTTTTATTGTATGGAATGTCTGGCAGATTATCTTGAATGTACAGTAGATGAGCTGTTAGATAAGATTGAAGAATTCAAAGCCGAGGGATGCAAATTATTCTTGTGAGATGATGATATGAAGCGTCTGATTTATGCTGATAACGCAGCAACTACGCAATTGGATATAGAGGCTTTTGAAGCGATGAAGCCATACTTGCTTCAGGAGTACGGCAATGCTTCTCAACCCTATTCATTTGCTCGACAACCCAAAAAGGCGATACAAGAGGCACGGGAAACCATAGCCTCTTGTATTGGTGCGCTGCCGGAAGAAATCTATTTTACCTCTGGTGGAACCGAAAGTGATAACTGGGCCATTAAAGGTGCGGCATTCTGCAGCCATGATCATAGGGCAACTATAACGACAGCGTTTGAGCATCATGCAGTTCTTCATGCATGCGAGGCTATTGAACTGCTTGGTTATCCGGTTGCCTATATGTGGCCGGATGGGAACGGGATCGTTTCTCCTGAAATACTTGAGCATTATATTACAGATAATACATTATTGGTCAGCGTGATGTTTGCAAACAACGAGATAGGCAGTATCCAGCCTATAAAAGAGCTTTGCAGGCTTGCTCATTCACACGGGGCTTTGTTTCACACGGATGCAGTTCAGGCTATTGGTCATGTCAATATAGATGTTAATGAGCTTGGTGTAGATATGCTTTCTGCATCTGCCCATAAATTTAATGGGGCAAAAGGCGTCGGGTTTCTGTATATAAGGAAAGGAACTCCAATCACACCTTATGCGGACGGTGGGGCACAGGAGCATGGTCTTCGTGCAGGAACTGAGAACGTTGCTGGAATTGTTAGCATGGCTACAGCTTTGAGAGTGAATATCGAAAGACTTAACGTAAATCAAGAACATGTCATCAGCCTTGAGCGAATGCTTCTTAGCAACATAAATAGGAGCGGTATTCATTATATTCGGAACGGCGGTGGTCATACCTTGCCGGGTATTATCAGTCTTTCCTTTGACGGCAAAGATGGTGAGTCTATCCTTCATAGGATGGATTTGATGGGGATTTGCATCTCAACTGGCTCCGCGTGTGACAGCAGGGACACAGAAATCTCTCATGTGTTACGGGCAATCCGAATCCCTGAGAATCTCGCGAAAGGAACCATTCGGATTTCTCTTGGAAAACACAATACTACGGATGATGTTGAAGCTATTGTTTCAGCTTTAAAAAAAATACTTCTGTAGCACACATTTCAATTGTTCAAAACTGCGACTGTCCTAACACTGGTGTGCAGTTCATTCGTACTGCAATGATTTTCTCGCCTTTCAGAAACGAGGATAATTGAATGGATATTAAAGCGAAACTTCGCCCATTCTATGTGGCAAAAATGCTCTATGAGCAAACAGACGAAGATCATTACTTGACGATTGCTCAAATCATGGAGCAGCTTGATAAAGACTACGGTATCTCCACTTCACGCGGAACTGTCGGTGACGATATCAAGGCCCTCCAGGAGCTCGGAGTAGAGATTGCCGTAGAGTCATCTACACAAAAACGGTATTATATGATCGGTCGGCGGTTTGACCTTCCGGAGCTCAAGACAATGATTGACGCCATTGAGTCTGCCCGATTCATTCCAAAGGAAAAGAGCGCAGCATTAGTCAAGAAGATCGGCTCTCTCACGAGTTTCCACAACACAGAAAAGCTCGTGAGAAATGTGGATGTTGAGAACCGGATCAAGGCAGACAACGAGAAGGTCTATTACATCATGGAAGCCCTGAATGAAGCAATCAACTCCCGAAAGAAGGTTTCCTTCCAGTATTTCACCTTCAACGTGCGGAAAGAGCAAAAACTGCGCCACGATGGATACACCTATGTATTCAGCCCATATAAGCTGATCTGGAATGGCGATTACTATTATGTGGTCGGATATTCCGAAAAGCATAAAGGGATCGGTAGCTTCCGTATTGATCGGATTGTTAGGCAACCGACCATATTGGATGAAGACGCCAAGCAGCCCCCACGCTCTTTCGATCTGAATGATTATCTGAATTCCATGTTTCGCATGTATAATGGGGAGCGCAAACAGATCGAATTGGTCTGCGACAATGATGTGATGGACGCCATCATAGATAAGTTCGGGAAAGACGTCACCGTTCTCGCAAACGATATGAAGTCATTCCGCGCGGTGGTGAGCACTGCCGTCGGCCCCGTTTTCTATAGCTGGGTATTCGGATTCGGAGGCAAGGTATCTATCAAGTCCCCCGAAGACGTCAAAAAGTCCTATGCAGCCATGGTAAAACAGGCCGCAGAAGCCTTAACCGAATAAGAATCTGTTCTCTTTCAAAGCAAGGAGGTGTGACTGATTGGTCGCACCTCCTTTTCGATTTTCTGTTACCCTCTTGCAATCTCGAAAATTCTGAGTATAATAACGTATGTGGAACGCAAAGTTCCAGATAGAAACAGAGGTGCTGATATGAGATCGAAAAGCCAAGAAACTCTGGACGCGATACTGAAGTTCGTGAACAAGTACTACCAACAGAATCGCAATGCTCCTTCAATCATCGAAGTAGCCGACGGCGTCGGCGTGGGCAAAACAACTGCCTATCGCTATCTGCAGGAGTTAAGCGAGCGCGGCCTGCTTGAATACAGCAGAGGGATCGCAGCAGCTCCAAAGAGCGCCAAGATGAAGACAGCCTATGTATCCGCCCCGTTAGTAGGCTCCATTCAGTGCGGTTGCCCCGAGGAGGAACAGGAGATGGTCGAGGAGTATGTCAGCCTGCCTGTTTCCATGTTCGGCAACGGAGAGTTTTATATTCTTCGTGCCAAGGGAGATTCGATGGTCGACGCCGGAATCGAAGAAGATGATCTGCTTGTTATCGAGCGCAATTGCCCTGCTTCCGAAGGGGATATAGTCGTTGCGCTCGATCCCGAAAACCAGAATACTCTGAAACGGTTTGCCGGTTATGACGAGGACTCCGAGAGCTATCTCCTGGCCTATGAGAACGAGAAGAAGTATCCCGGAAAAGTCATCAGGGTCAAGAGCTTCAAAGTCCAGGGAGTCGCCCGTCATGTGATCAAGTCCCTCTAATAATCAAGCGATGGGAGATGTTTTTTCATGAGTGCAGTAGATGTAAGGTGCCCTGCCTGCGGCACGGTCAACAAGTCTGTGGACTTAGAAGAGACAGACGGATGGATGGAATGCGAAAGTTGCGGAGAGGTTACGCAGCAGATGAAGTATGTCACGACAAGGCGTGTGCCCCGCTATGAGCTGAATGAGGTTAAAGTACTTGTTCCGCTTTCGCAGAAATAAGAGCAAAGGAGTACGGCGATGCTGGATTGGATTATTTACTCCTGGTATTGCCCGAACTGTAAGGAAGAAGTTGCGGGGCTGAAAGACAAGAAAAACCAGATAAAAGTAAAATGCAGCCGGTGCGGAGCTGAGATGATCCGCACGATTGTAGGCCGGAGGCACGATGTAATCGACATCTACGCTCCGGCTGGTGAGAAACACCACGATGCAGAAGTGCAGCTGAGCTAAGTACAGCTCGCATTACCTGCAGAAAAGAAGGGCGTGATATGAGAACCTATGGAACGAACCTATATCTGCATTGATCTCAAGTCATATTACGCATCCGTAGAATGTGTTCATCGGGGACTCGATCCGCTTAAGGCAAACCTGCTGGTAGCGGACGAGTCCCGATCCGACCAAACGATCTGTTTGGCGGTCTCCCCCTCTCTGAAGGCGAAGGGCGTCCCAGGACGGCCAAGGCTCTTCGAGGCAAAGCAGAAGATCAGGGAGTACGAGATCCGCTGCCATACAAAGGTCGACTATATTATCGCAGTACCGCGGATGGCAGAATACGAAAGGATCTCCGCTCAGATCTACAGCATTTACCTGCGATACGTGGCGCCGGAAGATATCCACGTCTATTCCATTGATGAATGCTTTATAGACTGTACCTGCTATCTTCACGCATACCGAAAAGAAGCCGAGAAGCTGAATACCAACGCGGCTCATGTCATGGCAATGACGATGATAAGAGACGTGCTGAAAACAACCGGCATTACAGCTACCGTTGGGATCGGCACAAACCTCTATCTGGCGAAGGTGGCAATGGACATAGTCGCCAAGAAGCAGCCGGCTGATAAAGACGGCGTCAGGATTGCAGAACTCAATGAAGACTCGTACAAGTTCCTGCTGTGGGATCACAAGCCGCTCACCGACTTTTGGCAGATAGGTCACGGAAAGGCCAGGCGGCTTGAAAAAGCATACATGTTTACGATGGGCGATATCGCAGCTCGCACACAGTGGGATGAGGAGTTCTTCTACAAGACCTTCGGAATTGACGGTGAGATCTTGGTCGATCACGCCTGGGGTATAGAGCCTGTTACGATGGCAGATATTAAGTCGTATAAGAGCGACGGACACAGCCTCAGTAACGGGCAGGTACTTCCAAGACCGTACAAGTACCAGGAGGCACGGCTCGTTTTTCGTGAGATGATTGAAGTGCTCTGCACGGATATGTTCTCAAAGAACCTTGTGTCGCCTGCATGCTCATGGTGGGTCTCGTATGACTATAAGAGTCTGGAAGCCTGCCCCTTCTACGATGGCCCGCTGAGCATCGACTTCTACGGACGCCTCCACCCCAAACACAGTAACGGCACCGTGAAGCTGCCGACCGTCACGAACAACATCCAGATTATTACGGCGCCGCTGCTGAAATCCTTTGATGACAAGACGGATCATCGGCTGCTTTATCGAAGGCTGGGAGTCTGCGCAAATGACGTAAAGGAAGACAGCGGAGTGTTTCAGCTTAACATGTTTATCGACTATGAAGCTCTCGAGAGAGACAGAAAACTCCAGGGAGCCATGCTTGAAGTACGCAGAAAATTCGGATCAAATGCCTTGTTTAAGGGGATGAACCTTATGGAAGGCGCCACCACATTAGAAAGAAATCAGCAGATAGGCGGTCATAAAGCCTGAGTCGCTTCCTGCTGATGCAGGAGGTAAACTCAAGTGAGCAGCATAGGCGTTATGGCGATGCCTGCCGACTTTCGCTATCGGGATGTATTTCTGAAAGGAAAGCCGCAGCACGATCGCTTTGACCTGTTTCGCATTCGGCATCCAAGCATGGATGTCGGCCGCAGAGCAAAGATATTCTCCCCCTTCGATGCACTGAAGGGATTCAACGAAGCCATTGCTTCAAAGGATGTTCTGTACCGTGAGCGCGTTGAATTGAGCGATGAAGATCGAACCGAGCTGGATCGCAGACTCCGTATTCTCAAAGGGCTCACATACAACGGGAATATGGCTCGGAAAAACCGCGTTAAGATAACGGTGTTATTCTATGTCCCCTGCCTCGATGAGCATAACGAGGCATTCGGAATCCGTGGACGCTATCGGAAGATAACAGGCATCTGCTGGAATGTAGATGAAATCTACGGAAGCATTCTTGTAGATAAGACACGGATCAGCTTTGATGATATCCTTCGGATCGGGAATGCGGACGGTGTTTTTCAGAAGGACTGGTCAACCGAATACCCGGTAGACTGAATCAGTTAGGAGTGATAGCCCATGTGCACGAGATTCTATGTGGAGCCTGACACGGAAGAAATCCGAGAGATCATTGCCGAAGTGCAGCGGTCTCAGTTGTCCGGCAAGTTTATCAAAGCAGGAAATGCGATCCTGACTTCAGGCGAGATCCGCCCGACAAATGTTGTGCCGGTCATTGCTCCCAGCAGAGCAGGAAGAAGAACTGCTTTCCCAATGAAATGGGGATTCCAGATACCAGGCAGGTCGCTTCTTGTCAACGCAAGAGTGGAAACGGCTGCTGAGAAGCCAACGTTCAAAGAGGCTTGGGAGAAGCACCGTTGCATCGTCCCGGCTTCCTGGTACTATGAATGGGAGCATCTGACAGGAAACAGCGGTCAGAAAAAGGTCGGGGACAAATATATGATCCAGCCGAAAGGTTCCTCCATGACATGGCTTGCCGGATTGTACCGCATTGAAGACGGGCTCCCTGTTTTCACTTTATTAACCAAGGAGCCTACGGAGGATCTGAGAAGAATCCACGACCGGATGCCGCTGATCCTGCCGGAAGATCGGATTGATGAATGGATCAATCCCCTTACAAATCCGAAGGACATCCTTCGGTACTCCATAACAGACATGGTTATGGAAAAGGCTGTATAAGCCGCAACAATCTGCTTTGCGAGGTGAGGCCATAATGGTCTATACAAATTTGAACCGCATCCAGTTCGGAAACGGTGACGTCAGCGTCATGGTCTCAATGGCAGGAACGAGAAAAGAGCCTCAGGCCATGCTCGTATTCCAGAACCGGGAACCGACAAAGATCGGAAGGATCGATGAAGACGCCGATCTCAGCAGAACCAAACTCGGCGCCTATAACCCGAACAAAGACATTGCGATGCTGTTTTCAAAGCCGGAGAGCATCGACTGCGTGATATCCGCTCTCCTGGCCGTTAAGAAAGTCACATTCGGAAAGAACAATCTGGCACACATCTATCTGGATGAGAAGCCTGCGATAGATTAAGAAAACGGAGGGTTGGAAATGACAATGCGTGAAGCCTTTGTAAAAGAACGCAATGACGCCCTGTTCAGCATGGACAGGAAGAAGATCGAAGCGTACTGCGCCAAGCATGGCGATACCGAAACCGCCGAGCTGCCGGATCAGTTATTCTGGGCCGGTGTATATAAAGCAATCTGCGCGATCCGCAACGCACCCGAAGATAAAGTGCGGGAAGCTCGAACATGGCTTACGTCTCATGGTTTCTCAGACACCATAAGACTCTAAACTAAAACCAAATCAACGGCAAAACGACGGAATGGCTGAGATGAAACAGGCTGCATAAGTCCATCTCCAGGTCACTTGACCGTGCGGCAGCAATGCCCGAACATTCACCGGTAGTTATTCCAGACATACGTGAGAGGCCACCGGCAAGGTAAGACACTATAGCTCTGTCTATAGGGTCTGCCTTGTCGGTGGCCTTTTTCTTTTTGCCGCCGACACCCAACAAATACATATTCGCAGCCTGAAGTACAAAGGCAGAGGATACAAATACGCTGATCTCGATTTCTTTGAGAAAGCCGTATGGGTACCCTTAGATTTCTGCACCCTTTTTCAGGTCTGCGGCAATCGGAGTCCTTTTCGCCAGCGTGATTTGTGTCCTACCTGTCACGCCAGGCGGAAAGGACTTTTATGTTGTGTCATTGGCTCTGCTATGTGGCAGCATACCCGTGATCTCCAATTTCGATTCCACCCCACAAATCGAAACCAAAAAGGAGATCACAAAATGGCAATCAATTTTGGCGCGGAATATAAGCGCTTTGAAAAAGAAATGGCAAAGAAGCATGAGCTGTATGCTCAGCTCGGTATGAGTCAGGAGCAGATTGATGCTCTTGATGAATTCGACAAGGAGGAATTCCTCTCAGACAACACCTACAAGCGGCACGTTCAGTCCCTGAGTATTGATGTAGACTCCGGAAACCCCGAAGATCTTCATCCTCTGTTCAAGAAGTTCGGAGATGTGCTCTCAGTCGAGCTCAAGGTCACTTTCAGGGATAAATACGCCTGGCTGGACGAGATATCCTCTCCCGAACTCACAAAGAAACTGCTTTCTCTGGCACCGGAGGATCTCGAATTGCTGGACGCTTACGTCTTCGGAGAAAAGACCCAGGTTGAACTTGCGAAGAAAAACGGGATCTCACAGAAGAACATCTCAAAAAAGCTCAATCGCATAAGGCGTTTTTTAGCCGGAGAATGAATTCACATCAGTTTTTTCAAGTTTTTTTCGGCAAGGGGTATATTTTCGCCTTTCTCGTGCTCTACCAAGTGAGAGGATCTTTTTTCTCTCGTTTGGTCTTTGACAACTGAATAGTCTGGATGCCGAGGGAACTCCCTCCTCTGTCCGAAAGGACAAGCTGCCGGATGTGAGCGCCACGACTCCGCAAAACCAGCGGACGAGCGATACATCACACGCCGGGTCGGCCGGAAAACAGTATCGGCCGATTGGCGATGACAAGAGGTGGGCGAATAATGATACTTCTGCAAGGCAATGCAGCTCGCCGGAAGGCGGGATAAGTATGTTACGGGTTGGAATGGATACCCGCTACGGCTTATATGATCCCGGTTGCTGAGAAAAGAGTCTCAGCATGGATACTGTCGGGAACTCCGCATCCACCCTATATCAGCAGATTCCTTTTTTCTGCTGTGTCCGTCGGGGCCGAGAGAAATAGACGGATCTCAAACTACCACAAAACTACGAAAAGAAATTTGGTGGCAGAACTACTGTGCAGGAGCGGTAACGCTCCTGCATACCATTCTGCTACCAAACACCCCGAGAGAAGGAGGATCTTCAACATGTTTGAAATCACATATAACGACAGCGATACGCTGCAGAGCTTTATAGACGCGGATAAAGCCTACCACGGAGCCGTTTACGACTTCACCTTTGAAGGAAGGTTTATCGTCTATCATTTCTTTGTAAAAGACACCGCCCGGTATGTCGCCCTGGACAGCATGACGGGATACGGTTCCGAGATTACCCGCAGAAGAAAAGACAATCTCTTCGATACCCGCAGTTATCACAGCATGACGCCGATGGTGCTTGACTCCATCAAATACACCGGCGACAAACGGTATCTGAACGTAATCGTCAACAATCCGCTGGAGGCGATTGAGTCCATCTTCCGCACGATCCTTCCTGAGTATGGATTCACCGTTCGAGAGGATCAGATAAAGCTCAGCCAGGACATGTACCTTGGGCTCACCGGAAAACAGGTCGCCATCTGCGAAGCGGAAGTCGGCACCGGCAAAACGCTTGCTTACCTGATCGCATCTTTCGTTGCGAAGGAGCGTTACGCAGCGGAGTACGGCTTCAATCTTCCCGTTACGATCAGCACATCCAGTATCGAGCTTCAGAAGATGATCGTAGAAAAGGAAGTGCCGCAGCTCTCTCGCATGCTTCAGGATTACGGCCTGATCAAGCACCCGCTCTGTGCTGTGGTTCGCAAAGGCAAAGAGCACTACTTCTGCAAAGCCCGCTACTACGATTACCTCAGCAAGGTCATGGATCACAAAGATAAGTACCGGAACATGCTCGACTATTTCACGGCGAATAAAATCGCGGTTCGAGCTTTCGATCTCGACCTCTGGGACATGCCTGCCGCCATCAAAGGCAAGGTTTGCGTCAAAGGCAGATGCAGTCATTGCGAATACAGAGATGACTGCCGTTACTCCCGCTATGTGAAGGCAGCCAATGATAAAGGCGCCGTTGATTTTCAGGTAACCAATCATAATATGTTTCTGACCAGCATCAAGGCGTCCGATGGCGAAGCGACTTCCGGAATCATTCAGAGAAGCCCTTACGTGGTGATCGATGAGGCCCACAAGCTTCTCGAAGCGGCGCAGGCAACCTTCGGCGAACAGTTCTCCGAAGGGATGATCCAGAAGTATATCAACTCCGTCAGATACCTCAAATCCGAAAGAGTCAAAGAGGACGCGTACAACTACTTCCTGGATAAAGCGAAGAAAACCAACCAGCAGCTCTTCGCCATGCTTCGCAGGATGATCCCTGACGGCGGGTTCAATGATGAGCGCACCTTTGGTATCACGATTCCCGATGCAGGCGTCTCCCTCATCCTCCGGCTTGCAGAAACGATTGCCATGATCGAGGCCGGCCGGAAACCCCATAGAGGAGCATACGAGATGGACGGCAGAAGGATCATCAAGGTGCTGGAGCAGTTTGTGCGGCAAAACGACAGCAACGTCTGGCTCGAATTGGAAGACGGCAACAGCCTTTCTCTGTGCTGCTGCCCGCGGAACATGGCAGATGTGATGGAGAAGAATGTGTGGAACCGATCCGCCAGCTATGTCCTGACCTCCGGTACCATGAGCGATGGAAGGGACTTTTCGTTCTTCAAGAAGGAAAACGGAATTGCCCGCCTCTCCAAACACCTCGTGAGCGAGTGCTCGACTGTCTCCCCCTTTGACTATCAGAACCATACCAGGATGTACATCCCCGAAGACATGCCCGCGCCGGATAACAAAAGTGATGACTATATCAATGCCGTCACGGAAAGAATCCTCCGGCTCATCGATGCGACCAACGGTCACACCGCCATTCTGTTCACATCGTATAAAGTCCTGCAGGCCGTGTACGAAAGAGCCATTCATCAGCTCGGTAAGTACGAAGTGTTCTGCATGACAAGGAACAACAGGAAGGTCATCAGTGATTTCCGCAAGAGCAGGAACGGCGTTCTGTTTGCTTCCGGCTCTATGTGGGAGGGCGTGGATTGTGTCGGTGACGGGCTCTCCTCCGTGATTATCGTCCGTCTGCCGTTCCCTCTGAGATCGGCAGCAATGGAGCAGAAGAAGGAAGCAGTCGGAGATGTGGCAAAGTTCGTCCATGAATATGCCGTCCCCGAGATGCTGATCAAGCTCCGCCAGGGCGTCGGAAGACTGATCCGCTGTGAGACAGACACCGGCGTGATTTCGATCCTGGACTCCCGAGCCGCTACAGGCAGCTATGTTCCGAGAGTGAAAATGGCTCTCCTCAAGTATCCGACCGTGGATTCCGTTGAGGAGGTTAAATCCTTCATGGAGAGTGTGAAGGGAGAAGATTACTATGCCTGACGCCTACAAGCCGGATATGGGAGCGTCCTCGCCGAAAAGCGAGGATGCTCCTGTAATCACACACATTGAAACAAACATCTTCGACATCGAGGAGATCTATCCGAACTGCACAGTGCAGGTGCTCCGCAACAGCGTCACCGGCGAGGTCAGTGTCGGATGGTGGAAGAACGGAGAGTAGCCCATGCTATCTGAAGTACAGACGAAAAGCGCCAATTATCTCCGCATCATCGCTGTCCTTAAAGCCCTGCGAGAGCGAGGATACATCAATGACAAGGAATATGCCAGGGCAAAGAAATACTATCGCAAGCTCACCGGCGCCGATATTGTGATCGCAGATTAAAAAGATATTTCTTCCGATTTTCGCTGGACTTGTCAAGTTCCGTGGATATAATCTGTGTTGCCGACAAAAAGAGGTTTGCCCTAAAATGTAGGGCAAACCTCCCTAAAGGAAAGGAGGAAGACACATGGCTCAAGCAAAGCTGATCTCGCCAGTATCCAGGCAAGCATATGAGCGGACGAAGGTCGCAGCCTATTGCCGTGTTTCCTCCAATTCCGCTGATCAGCTCAACTCATATGCCACACAGATCAGGGCGTATACCAAGCTGATAAAGAGTAATGACTCGTGGGAACTCGTCGAGATATTTGCCGACGAAGGACTCAGCGGTATGAAAGCTGAGAACAGAGTCGAGTTCCAGCGTATGATCGAGATGTGTGAGCACAAGCAGATCGATCTGATCATCACGAAGTCGGTTTCCCGATTCGCCCGAAACGTGAAAGAGGCTCTGGAATATGTCCGAAAGCTCAAGCTTCTCGGTATCGGTGTCCAGTTTGAAAAAGAAGGCATCTACACCCTGGCGCTGGGCGATGAGATGCTGCTCAATACATTTTCCGCCATCGCACAGGAGGAGTCAAAGGCGATCTCACAGAACCAGCGGCTCTCCATCGTAAAGCGGATGGAACGTGGCGAATATGTTGACAGCAACGCCCCATACGGGTTCCGGCTGCAGGACAAAAAGCTCGAAGCCTTTGACCAGGAAGCCGATGTAGTTCGCTACATCTTCCAGCAATATCTGAGTGGATGGTCGACCAGTGAAATAGCAAGGGATCTGACCGAAAAAGGCATCCAGACCAAGCTCGGTAAAGAGCAGTGGCGATCCACAAAGATATCCTATATTCTCTCCAATGAGCGTTACGTGGGTGACTGCAGATATCAGAAGACATACCGAGACACCACCGTTCCGTTCAAGCAGTCGAAGAACCGCGGTCAGGAAGATATGTTCTATGCCAGCGAAACTCATGATCCGATCATAGACAGGGAGTCCTTCGAGAAGGTTCAGGCATTGCTGCAAGACCGAAAGGAAAGGTTTTCAAAGTCCGAACAACTGAATACCTATCCTCTAACGAGCCGCATTCGGTGTTCCGAGTGCGGCTCGGTCTTTCGCAGGAAGGTTCGGAACGGAGCAATCAAATGGGTATGTGCCAGACACAGCGCCGACACTCATGCCTGCCCTTCGGGATACTACAGTGAAGAACGGATCTATGACGGATTCATCACCATGGTAAACAAGCTCCGATTCGGAGAAGAACGGATTCTCGACCAGGTGGTCGCAAAGCTTGAGACGGCTGCAGCCCTGTATAAACGCAATAATATCTCTGCCGGAAAGATGAGCCAGAGCATTGCCGAGCTGAACGCAAAGCTTGTCATGCTCGAACAGCTCCGCTCAAAAGGCTACCTTGCCATAGAGGTATATCAGTCACAGACCAGGGACATCCAGAAGCAGATCAGCAACCTGAAATCTGAGCGAAGGAGTGCCTTTGAATCCACGATCCAGACTATGCTCGATGAGGTCTTGAAGATGAGATCACTGCTCAATGAAATAGAGGAACCCCTCGAGGAGTTCGATGACAAGCTGTTTCACGAACTCGTCAAGGGTATCGAAATAAATAAGCAGGACGAAATGACCGTCACTTTCCTTGGCGGTCTGAAATTCACCGAGCTGATATAGGAGCAAGCCATGAAGAAGACACGCTTTATACCATACGGATACACCATGCGAAACGGACGAACCGTCATTGAGCACGGCGAAGCTGACATTATCCGATATATCTTCGATGAGTATATCAAAGGAGCCTCTCTCAAAGATCTGGCCGAGGAACTGACAGCTCGCAGAGTGCCATATACGGAAAAGACGGAAGTATGGGATAAAGCGAGGATTGCGAGGATCATCGATAACGCCAAATACACCGGCTGTGAGATCTATGACCCCATCATAGATGAGGATACGTTTGAGGAAGCAGCGGCGGCAAAAGCAGCCCGTCAGCGCAATCAGATCGTGAGCGAATGCGAAGGCATTGCCCTGATGCGGGATCGAATCCGGTGCGGTCACTGCGGTGCTCCGATGGTACGGCACATCTGCTCCAAACGAAGAGTCAAAGAAAGCTGGACCTGCACAAACGACGCCTGCGGATGTCGAGTGAGGATCAGCGACACCGACCTTCTGATGAAGGTCACGCTCCTCATGAATCGAATCATCGAAAACGCAGATCTCATGGTGCCGAAGCCGAGAAAGAGATTGAAAGACTCTCCCGCAGTACAACGGCTTCAAAATGAGATCGACAATGAGCTCTCCGTGGAGCAGCCAAGCGAGAAGTTCATCGCCTCCCGTATCTGCGAGATAGCAAGCCAGCTTTACAGAGAGACAAACGCAAAGGGGCAAATCGCCGCCCGCATCGCTCAGAAGCGGGTCATGCTCATGAACCCTCAAACAGAGTTCAACTCAGTCTACTTCACCGATCTTGTTGAGAATGTGATCCTCGAGGCTCCCGCCAGAGTGTCCCTTCTCACAAAGACCGATGTTCAAATAAGCGAAGGAGAACCCGATCATGGATGTCAAGAAAATACCGAAGAAGACGGTGACGCTGATTGAGCCTAAACGATCAATCCTCGTCGATAAAGAGAAATACCATCAGAAGCGCGTTGCCGCATATTGCCGTGTCTCAACGGACAGCGAGGAGCAGCTCACGTCCTATGTGAATCAGAAGAAGTTCTACACGGACATGATCGCCAGGAACACCGAGTGGCAATTCGCCGGTCTGTACGCCGATGAAGGAATCTCGGGAACCCGTGCAGACAAGCGTCCCGAGTTCAATAACATGATCAAGGCCTGCCTTGCGGGAAAGATCGACTATGTCATTACGAAATCCGTCTCCCGCTTCGCCCGAAACACGGTGGACTGCCTGGACTATGTCCGCATGCTGAGAGCCAGAGGAATCGGAATCTTCTTCGAGGAGCAGAACATCGATACGCTGAAAAGCGACAGCGAACTGTACCTCGTCATATATGCGGGCTTCGCCCAGTCCGAATCCGAGAGCATCAGCAAGAACATCACATGGAGTTACCGAAAAAACTTCGAGGACGGCAAGCCCATCTTCATGTTCAAGAAACTGCTGGGTTACAAAAAGGGCGAAGATGGAGAACCCGTAATCGTCCCTGAGGAAGCCGAAATCGTGGAACGCATCTACACCATGTACCTGTCCGGAATGACGGTAGACGTCATCTCAAGGCAGCTTCAGTCAGAGCATATTGTGATCCCCGACAAGAAGTTCAGCTTCGGGAAGAACATGGTCATGAATATACTGAAGAATGAAAAGTACTGCGGAGACTGCATCCTTCAGAAAACCGTAACCGTTGACTGCATCTCAAAGACAAGGAAGAAAAACGAAGGCGAAGCCCCCATGTATATCGTGGAGAACAGCCATCCTGCAATCATCAGCAGAGAGATGTTCAATCGGGCTCAGGAGGAACTGAGCAAACGAAAAGCCCGATCTCCGCAATCACAGAAGACGGCGATTACCGCCTCCGGCAAGTATTCCAAGTACGCGCTGACAGACGTTCTGATCTGCGCAGAATGCGGAAGCCGGTATAAGCGCGTGACCTGGACGAGCCTCGGTCAGAAGCGGATCGTGTGGCGCTGTGTCAACCGTTTGGACAACGGAAAGAAGTACTGCCAGCACTCCCCGACACTGAGCGAACCGGCCCTGCAGGAAGCGATTGTGAGAGCCTTAAACAAGTTCAACGACGAGGACACCTCAACGTACCTCACTCTGATGAAAGCCACAATCGGCGAAGCTATCGGCGCCAACGGCGGCTCTGATGAGATCGACCTGCTGGAACGGCGAATCGATGCCCTGAACAGCCGGATGCTGAAAATGGTCAGCGAAAGCGTCGAGAGAGGCGCCGATATGGAGGAAAACGAAGATGAGTTCAAAACCATCTCCGAACAGATAGAGCAGCTCAACCGCAGAATAGAAGCCATCCGAAAGAGCGAGGGCAGCGATGAGGATCGGCAGGAACGCTTGAGCCTGATCCAAGCCACCATCGATCAGAGAGAAGCCCATCGTGACACATACGATGACGCCATCGTCCGTCAGATGATCGAGTGCGTCAAAGTCCACGAAGGAGGAAAGCTCACCATCATCTTCGGAGGCGGCTATGAGATAGAGGAACAGATCTGATCAGAGATCGTCCTCTTCGGCTTCGGAGTCGTCATTCCAGTCCTCATCCGATACTGACGAATCCTCCAAGCCGGAGAAGATAGAAGACTCCCGTGCATGCAGCTTATTGATCGAAAGCCGCTGTGCGGGGTTTTTCTTTTTGCCGTTATACTCAATCAGCATCGCCTCTGCGTAGCCCATCGAACCGGCATGCCGCTCCTTTGCTATACGGACGAGCTGCTTGACGGAAATGGCGCCAACCTTCTCCTTGAAAATCTCGTCATTAAGCTGTTCACCGAAGACAGAGATCAGCTTGGTTATGCCGTTCAGTATGTTTGCCGAGAACGAGTTCATATCTCCTTCCCAGGTGCCGATACAGAGCCTGAGCACCCGGCTGAGCATGTGATAACCATACTTCTGGTAAATCTGCTCCAGCGTTGAAACGGCACAGATCACACAAGGTGCTTTCTTTGTGCCGATTTCAAGGCCATATGACTCCACAAGATCTCTGATGATAAGTTGATCATCATTCCCGGCTTCCAGATTTGCCAGGTACACTTCATACGGACTTAGAGGTTTGACGAATTTCTGCTGATTGGCAAAGATGTCAGCCTCATGCTCATAGACAAGCTCCTCGTATATCATGCACCACACAGGTGTATCCCGTGAGCCGGAAACCAGGGCCACAATCTCAATTGTGTGCTGGCCGTTGAACACATAGTTTACTCCGTCACGTCTGCTGACCTTCACGGGATTGATCTGATACAGATCAAAGTTTGCTGCGGCCCGAGCAATGTGGCTTTGAGAAAGATTCCGCTGGTATTTCTGATTGGATACCAGGTTCTTGATCGGGATCTTTTCAAAATGAACATTGGGGACAAATTGATTCAGATCTTCCATTCAGTCCTCCTTGATAGCGCCCAGCAGATCGCTCACGTGATCAGTCAGAGAAAGAAGCTGCCTGACGAGCCCTTCCCTTGCATGGGACGAGATGATGGACAAATCCGTTTGTTTCAGAACCCTGTCGATAGAGCTTGACCAGGAAGGAATGGTCAAAGCAAGACCGTTGATATCAGCGTCCGGGTCAAACGCAGGCATGTCTTTGATCGATGTAGCTGCCACAGTTCCTCTGGCGCCTTCCGACACTTCACTGATGGCATTTCTGCTTTGGTTATACTGGATGAATGGTTGCTGCATTTTTTTAATTCTCCGCTCGACCTTCTTTATCTCCGGCGGGCTTAGTTTAGAGAGTTCCACCACGTTTTTATGGGCTATCTTGTACTGCCCGGACAGTATTCTCGGAACAATTTCTGCATCTTTCTCCGCAAGAGCGTCCATAGCCCTTGCATATATGGCATATTTTTCGACAGTACCCTTGGAGATATGATTGTCCTTTGCAATTCTCTCGGCAGTCTTACTGCGAGAGTGCGTCTCCTCATCTTGCTCCTGGGGAGCGATGACGACCGCCTCATCAAATGTGCTGTACTGATTATTTCCATTTGGATTCTTGACTGCTCCGGCCAGCTTCTCAGCCTCAAATTGCTTGCCTATCAGATACTTCCGAGTTTCCTCGGAGATATTCCTTCTGCCAAGCTGATTGGCGCAGATCCAGGCGATTGCTTCCGCTTCGCAGGAGAAGTCCATCTCAAGGACAGCAAAGGGAATCTGATGCCGCATGCATATCTCGTAGCGATTATGACCGTCAACGATAACCCCGTTCCACGTGATGATCGGATCACGGCAGCCGTCGGATAGGATGTTCTGTTCAAGCTGAAGGTATTCCTTCCTCTGAAGCGGCCGGATCAGATTCTTGAATTTCGGTTCTATCTTTAACGGTCTAATGGTTTTCTCATCCATAACGATTCCTACCGATCCATTCTCTGTAAAGTCTTAAGGGAGAAGACAGCCACTTTCAGCGATGGGATGACACTGCCTGTGAGCCGATATGCGCCGCCGTCTTCGATCCCCGGCTCCACTTCCCGCAGCTTCCGTATAAAAGGCCTGCTGTAGATCTCATAAGAGTTTTCCGAATGCATGCGCTTCTCTACGATGCGGTGTGTCTGTCCTCCTGACATTTCCTTTTCAACGGTCTGAATTGCTACCACACCGTCGTCCGGATTCACAAGGAGTTGAATATACCTCGGCTCTCCGAGCTGACGGAACAACGCTTTGTGAATGCGGATGCCATACTTCTTGGTATCGACCGCCATCGTCACTACCGCATTGCATGTATCACTCATGGCCGCACCTCCGGAGAATACGGCTGCGAGGGTGCCTGCGGATCAGCAGTGTCCTGCTTTACCTCATCTGCAGCCTCGGAAGCAGATGTGTCCTTGATGGAGTAAATCGCATACCCATCGAAAATGTTGATCTGCATTGACTGCTGATGCTCCTTATAAGGCAAACCGAACTGATCCTGCCATCCTGCAGGGAATACAGGCGTCCTTGACGTTTTCGGCTTGGAGCCTTCAGGGAACGTGCGCTGGTAAGTCTCAGTCGCATTGAGGTCGAAAGCAATCATGTACTGCCCATTTGCATGAATGAGCCTGCCGAGAAGCTTATACCGATAGTCGGGATTCCATTCCATGAGAGAGACAATCTTGGCAAAGAACAGTTTGCATGTGGTCTGTTTGGGTTTCCTCTTGCCCTTGCTTATACTGCACCAGGCAAAGGAGTCCCTCGCGTTTTCTGCACATGGACGCAGAGCCATGATCTTCGTGTTCCGATTGACCAGCACCTGTACAAAGTTGGTGTCAGGGAATTTATTCAGACATGCGCTGTTTACGTAGAACCTGCAGTTATTAAAAGTGACCGCGGGCTCCGCTAAGTGAGCGAAGAACTCTCTTCGCACTACCTGGAAGCCGTCAAAATCGAAATCAGCGCCCATGTCGATGATCTCGTCGCCCTTTTCCAACAGAGGAGTCTCGGGATTCACCCGTTCCTTGACCTCCGCAACCTGATACACCGCAGCAGGCTCGCCCATACGGTATTCATCATTCCAAGTTTCCATTGCTTACCTCCTGTGGCATAACGCCGCCTAATTCGTGCGTGATATACTGTTTCAATTCATCGAAGCCGGTGACGTTTAACTTCTTTCCCGTTTCAAAGAGCTGCCCCTTGATTCGCAGTTCCCAATCTGACTTCGTCATACTGGCAAGTGACGAAAAGGGTTGCTCATGAAGATAAAACTCTTTACCGAATGTGTGAGTCCACTGAGCCGGAATAGCTCGAATGTGTTTCCCGCTCGGTGTGAGAGGCTGGACGCTGCTTGCCCCGCCCTCGCCGGACTCCTTGGTGGGAAGGACATATGACTTGAAAAAGGCCTCAGAGTCTTTAGCGTCGAAGATATACGCAAGTTCTCCTTCGCCTTCAAAGAGAAACCCTGTCATGCGGTATTTGCATTCGGTATTCCAGCCAAACAGAGAGAACACAGTGTCACTGAACGCGGCTGAAGGAATGTCCCTTGGCTTCGGTCTTCCTCCGCATGTCTTGGAGATGAGAACTCCATTGCGGTTGGACGCATCTGTCGGCCGAACTGCAAACTTCATCTCCACGGGATTGATGAGCAGCTCCACAAAGTTCTTCGTTCCGAACTTTTTGATACACTCCGTGCTGAACTTGATCTTACGATCTTGAAATGTCACGGTTGGATAGGTATATCCCCCGAAGAACTCCGTCCTTGTAATCTCAAAGCCGCGAAGATCGAAGTCACCGGCTTCCACCTGAATGGTCATCTCCTCCGGCTCCTGCGACTCGGACGGCACATTGTCGTCCTCGATGTATACGCTTTGCGCCGCATTCATGTAGTCCGCTTCTTTGAATCCGGCCCAGCGAGGATTGATAGTGACAAAACCTTTCAGAACGCCACTGTCGATCACGCGCAGCTCCGGAAGGATTGACTTATTCCCATACTTCGCATTGTCGAGCATCCGCTGAACAGCATTAAAATCATCCCGAGACACAATTGCCGTGTGATGGTTGAAGTACCAGCTCTGCGGCTTCTCTCCGCAGTTCTTCAAAGTGCGATGAGTGCGGTAGTTTTCGGTATAGGTCTTGCGGGTCAGAACATCACCACAGTGACGCTCATTGCGAAGTACTGAAGCGACGCCGCTGGCTGTCCAGCATAGCTTTCCGAAATAGGACAGCCGCTCCTGTGCAATGAGAGTATCCGCAATCTGCTGTGTGGAATAGCCGTACAGATACATATAGAACATGAGCTTGACCGTCGGCGCCTCTTCAGGATTAACCTGAAGTTCTCCCTCCTCGTCATGGGTATACCCGAACAGTTTGGGAGTAAGAGGAATGCCATGATCCAATCGCATCCGCAGCGACGTTTCCATGCTGCGGCTTCGAGTATGCGACTCCTCTTCTGCCATTGTTGCCTGGAAGGTTAGCGCCATCTGCGAATCATCGTTGAGAGAGAAGATCGCCTCAGACTCGAAGAACACGCCAACCCGAGGTTTGAGCTCCGCAAGATTACGAACCGTACCGATGAAGTCCTCCACGTTTCTTGCGAATCGGGAGACGGATTTGGTTATGATCATGTCGATCTTCCCGGCTCGGCAGTCGGCAATCATTCTATTAAACTCATCCCGCTTTTTGAGGGAAGTACCACTGATACCTTCGTCAGCGTAGATCTTAACCAGCGTCCAGTTCGGATGCCGAGTAACGAACTCTTCATAATACTTTTTCTGCAGCTCATACGAAGTGGTCTGCCTGACGTCATCCGTCGAGACACGGACATAAATCGCAACCCGCTGGTTGACGTCATTGTCGTAATAGTCTGTCTGCTTTTTCGCCGGAATGAACATATAGTTTTTCGGGTCGATGGTTACGTTGTACCGCTTCTTAACCTTCTGCTTCTGCTGTTCTTTCCGACGCTTGCTCTCGGTATCAAGCATCTTCTACACCTCCCATTAAGAGCGGAAGTTCTTCCGCCTCATCCTCCGGCAGCATTTCCCAATCTCCTGAGGGAAAGAACTCCCTGTCATGATTGTCATGCTGGTAATAGGAGGCAAGCGTGAAGATGTTCTCCGAAACAAAGTAGATCCCGACCGGTTTTTCAAGAGCAGCAAGCATACGAGTCAGGATCGTAATCTCATAGTGCTTTTTCGAAACATTAGATACCTTTTGCGTGATGATCAAGTCCACCTTCCCGGCGAAGCAGTCACTCAGCAGCCTGCACCACTCTTTTGCGCTTTCCATATTAGGAGCTGTTGCTCCTTCATCAATATAGAAATCTACCAGCTCCCAATTGGGACAAAGCGCCATCGTATCCTGATACTGCCGGATGTGGTATTCAAGATAGTTGTCGTGTTTCGTCTGATTGAAGTAGCGAATATAGATGCCGACACGATAGTGACGCCTGGGACTCGGCTGTTCGTGCCGGATGGTTTTTAACCAAGCCTTGTGCTCGACGATCTGCTGATCCGCCTCATAGTTTCCTGTAAAGGGTACTGAGAAATCGGGAGTTACTTCGGCTTCGGCAAGTTTTTTGAATACTTCCAGCTCTTCCGGCATGGTATGCACCTCCATATGACATCGGGATAAGCACATTTTATCGGCTAAAGCCGAAAAAAAGAATAAACCGAGGGTCAAGTAAATGACTCTCGGTTAATGAAAGGCAAAAAAATAACAGGTCGGAGCGATCTGACCTGTTAGTAATCCGTATTCGGTTTAGGGGAATGCATGGACTTCTTAACTTCCTTGACGATTTTGAGAATTGACTCGATCTCGGTCGGCGTACAGTCCTCAAGAAGTTCCGCAAACTCGCTTTTATAGATGTTGTTCACCTCGGGGATATCCGTGCGGAGAAGGACGTCAGCGGAAACCTGCAATGCCTCGACAATTCCAATGAAAGTAGTGAGCCGCATAGAAGACTTGCCCGTCTCGATATCGCTGACCTGAGACAAGGAGATATTCGCCTTATCCGCAAGATCGGCCTGGCTCATCTTCTTATTGGTTCGGATATCACGGATTCGTTTTCCGATTTCTATGACTTCCTCCGACCGCGGATTGCTTCTCACTTCTCTCACCTCCATTTCGGGTTAACCATAAACCCTAATAAAATTATATCGGGATTACGCCAAGTATCTATAGCAATAACGCCATGTTATCGGGTTAACGCTATAATAAAACCAACTTTATTTTTGGAGGTTTTATTATGGCAATCAACTTCGTACAAATCGGCAAACACATCGGAGAGATCAGAAAGCGTCGAGGCCTCTCTCAGCAGAAACTCTCGGAAATCATCGACAAGTCTCCAACCTATGTCAGCTACATAGAAGGCGGGCTGAAGTGCATGAGTCTCGACACTTTCGTCTCCATTGCGAATGCTCTCCAGGTATCAGCGGACGAGCTTCTCAAGGACAACATCGAGAACAACATCAAGGTGGCCAACCACGAATTTGCTTCCCTGATCGCGGACTGCAGCGAATTCGAGAAGCGAGTCCTTCTATCGATGCTGAAGACAGCAAAGACAGCCATGCGGGAGAACCGCCACCTTCTGATGACTCGGCGTAAGTAAATTATATGGACACATTTTGAGAGACGCAATCGACCGAAAGTCAACGACTTCACTCCTGGTTTATGGATTCAAAGTTGGCCTGGTCGGTTTATTTCTATTCTCTCTGGACTTATGCGAATGCCGCCGGTATTGTATCTTGCTGACAGAATTACATTTTCGCCGAATCCTATTACATTTTCGGGAAAACCGAGATTTTTCAAGGGCTCATCAGTATAATAAAGTGCGAAAGGATGATGAACGATGATCTATTTCACGGGCGATATCCACGGCGCTGTCGACGGTATCGCTGACTTTATAAATAAAATACATCCCACCATGGAGGACGTGATCGTTCTCCTGGGGGATGTAGGAGCAAACTATTATACAGGCCGCAGGGACAACCTGCTGAAAGCCTTTCTCAATGACGCCGGAACGGTGTTCCTCTGTATCCACGGAAACCATGAAAGGCGTCCGACCACCATACCGGGATATGTTGAAACAGAGTGGCATGGCGGGAAAGCATGGGTTCAACCCGAGTATCCCAATCTAATCTTTGCCAGGGATGGCGAGATCTATACGCTGAACGGACTACGCTATCTTGTGATCGGCGGCGCCTACAGTGTGGACAAGTACTACCGTTTAAGCCGCGGCTGGGGCTGGTGGCCTGACGAGCAGCCATCACCTGAGATCAAGACATTCGTAGAGCAGCAGATCAAAAGCAAACCCTTCGACATAGTCTTGTCGCATACTTGCCCTTTCAAGTATGAGCCAACCGAGATGTTTCTCGGTGGGATCGATCAAAGCACCGTGGATGACAGCACAGAGCGTTGGCTTGATACCATCGAAGAAGCAATTGAGTACAAGGCGTGGTTCTGCGGACATTGGCATACGGACAAGAGGATCGACAAAATGCACTTCCTGTTCCATTCCTTCGAATCCGATGAACAGTTCAAACAATCAATGGAGGATTGAACTATGAAAAAACTGCCCTCACTGACTGAGATGGAGCATATCACGTCCAAGGAGTTTGGAGAAAATATGGACGCCATTCTGGATCGGATTACGGATGAAGATATTGCTCTCATCATCGATCATAACAGCAAATCTTACGTTCTCTGCCCGGCGAGCTGGTTTGATCTCCGCGAGCTGAAGCATCTGGAGCTGATGGTCAGAAACGCTGTGCGGTTTGTTGTCTCCGTTGATAACTCCGATCTGACGGAAACTGTGCAGATGGTCAAGGATGTGGCTCCGGCTCTCTCGCCAGAGTGCATCGGCAGTCTCCTTGAACTGGTCAACGGTGGAGATGCCAAGGCAGGCGATAATGAGTGGGATGAACTGCGACAGGCTTTAGAAGCAGCTCTTCCGACAGCAGAAAAAAGGAATGATGAAAATATACCATGATTTACTATATCGCGGACATGCACTTCGGACACAAGAACGTGCTCCGCTTTGACAACCGCCCCTTTGCGGATACGGAGCTGATGGATGAGGTGCTGATTCACAACTGGAATGAGCGCGTCACAGACGAGGATACAGTCTATGTTCTTGGCGACGCCTTCTGGAAGAATGAAGAAAGCAGCGTGAAGATCATCCAGCGGCTCAACGGTCACAAGCACCTGATCCGAGGCAATCATGACCGAGTCCACGGCCGGCTGAGATTCCATTGGGAGAGCATCGAGCAGTATGCTGAAATCAATGACGGGAATACGCTGGTCATCATGAGCCACTATCCCATCATGTTCTATAAGAATCAGCACTATGGCTCCGTCATGCTCTACGGTCACGTACATAATACCCGAGAATGGCAGCTTGTAGAAAAGTGGAAGCACGAGCAGTGGGATATGGGCATTCCGAGCAGGCTGATCAACGTAGGGTGCATGATGGACTACATGAGATACACGCCCCGCACTCTTGAAGAACTGCTGGACGCCAATCCGATGCCGATATTCGACAGAATTCGACAAGATGGGACACCCGTCGACAGCCCTTCGGAGGACTCATGTAATGGATAACCAAGATAAGCTCATTGATGACGTTGAAGTCATCGCAAAGAAGATAAAAGAACTTCATGATTTAGCCTATGTCCGGTACTCCCGATTGGTGGATGCGGTGCTGACCGACAGCCTAACGGATGAAAAGCAGATTGAGCACATTCTTGACGGCATTTTAGACTTCGGAGATGACCTGCGTTTCCTGGAATTATCCAAGAAGCTTTGCCGCCATATCTACTACCGGTACCCGCACCTTGTGGGCAGCTTCGTAAACATGTATCGAATGCTGTTCGAGGAGAATGAGGATTCAGATGGAAATGGTGACAATTGAGGTCAGGCTCCCCAAAGAAATATATGATAAGGCTTCCGAGATTCTTGCCAGGCAGGGGCTCACAATGGAAGACGCCCTCATCCTGTTCTTCCAAGAGACAGCCAGACTCGGACGAATTCCTTTCGAGTATACAGAAGAAGATCTCGAAGAAGCCAGGAGATGGGAGAAGATGATGAACGATGATTTATGTGATGTCTGATATCCACGGAAATGCCATTCGGTTCAACTCCATCATGGAGCAGATCGATCTGCAGCCGGAGGACACCCTCTATATTCTCGGAGATGTCATTGATCGGTACCCTGACGGTATCAGGATACTCCGTTTGCTGATGAGCATGCCCAACGTACAGATGCTTCTGGGCAATCACGAATACATGATGCTGAATGCCCTGGACCGGCTTGCTAAAGACAATCCAGAGTATCCACATGCTCTGCGACTTTGGTACCGAAACGGCGGGGATATCACGCACGAGTATATAAAACACATTCGAAAGTCTGTCCGTAAGGAGATATTCGATTATCTTCACAGCCTGCCTTTGAATATCGACATTGAGGTTAACGGTCAGCCATATATCCTCGTGCATGGCGGCGCCATCGCAGCGTACCACAACTACATGTACAGGTACGATAACCAGGAAGAATATGCGGTATGGAACCGCATTTACTACTACGAGCCTGATATTGAGGGCAAAATAATCATCTTCGGTCATACACCGACATCGGAATACCAGCACAACAATCCGCTTGAGATATGGCGGTCTCCGTCAGGAGGCAAGATCGGGATCGATTGCGGGAGCGGTTTCCCGCACCCATTATCCCAGGGGCGGCATCCCGCATACGGAAGGCTTGCATGCCTTCGGCTGGATGATATGAAGGTGTTTTATTCCGAAGAAGATATCCCTGAGGAGGTGAAGGAAATTGTCTGGTGAGCTAACTCAGCCCAAAGTGGATCAATACATTCATTGGCTCAGCAGAGATGATCACTTTGGAATGCACGGCTGCGTCTACGATGATAAGAGCGACAAATTGCTTGATGAGTTCTTTGAACTGATCGAGCAGATCGCTCCGGTCTCTAAGAACGGAGTAAGGGCGCTCTGGCTTCGCGCGGAACGCGGGCCCATCGAGGATTACGGCAACGCAGAGGAAGAAGTTGCCTGCGGTGATTTCGATTCGGTAGAGGAATTCATTGAGGAATGGAAAGCATGGTTCCCGGATGAAATCAAGTGGTATCAGTTGCAGGCCGTTCAACTCAAAGACGAGGGATACAGGGCAGTCATGCTCGGCCACAAATATGTCATCGTTCAGGACAAACGCAGAGAGCCTGCCGGATTCCCGAATGAGATTTCTGAGTTTGTCCAGTGGCTGATTGATGGAGTCAAAGAATGTATCGAGATGCTCAAAGCTGGAACATATAACGGCTTCATCAAAGAAAACCTGCCTCCGGAGCATCGAACTGGCAAGATACTTCGCAAACATTATTGGGATGTGTGGCCGGAGGCAAGAAAAGAGTTCTTTGAAGATATTTCCGCAGAGGACGTTGCTGAGTTTATTCGAAAGGCGTCTGCCCAGGGAGAAGGCTCCGAATCGATCAAGGAACGCCTGCCCTCCATGACGGCAAACGACTTCTTCCGGTTCTGTGCGATGGGATACGCGGAGAACAAATACAACGGCTGCGACAAAACCCCAAAGGAACAGTATTACCTCCATGCGGATGGTCGGGACGATGGGCTGAAGGATCTTAATCCTGACGATCCCGAGGCATTCCATGCCTGGCTCCATGACTACTCCCGCGGAGGCGGGCATCCCTGGGAAGTATGCAGAGGCGGCAACTCAACACATGTTTCTCTGCGGCCGATGGACGACAAAGACGGATATTTCCTCTATTTGGACGGGGACGCATGGAACAGAACCATTGAGAGGGTTAAGTTCTATCTTGCCCTGACGAGAGCAGGAATTCCGGTGTATCTCATTGAAGCCCACACTCTGGCAGACAGACTGGCAGAAAAAGAGTGGATCGGGATCGTGCCGGATGGAGTGATGCCTGCATATTGCGAGAGCTGGTTTCCCAACGAGCACATCATCGACTACATGAACCTGCCCTATGATGATCGGGAAAAGTTTCTTCCGTTTTGCGTGTGGTATGATGAGGAGCCGATCAAGCTTGTAACGGAGAAGGAGGCCGAACCGAAATGAGCGGAGGGTGTTGGAATTATATGAACGACTCGGCCGCAAGCGAAATCCTCGGGTATCACATCTACGTCGGTTATGGATTGGACAGCGACAAGCATGAAAAGAACTATAAGCAGGTCGTAAGAGATAACCCGTTAGGAGATCCTGAAATCTCTGCTTTGGTGTATGACGTCTTTTGTTTGCTGCACTCCTATGATTGGGCAGAGTCCGGCGACACAGACATGGACGCCTATCAGAAAGACGTGGAAATCTTCAAAAGCCGATGGTTCAAAAAGGCGAGGAAAGATCGGATCAAAGAGATGATCGATATCAGCACCGAGAAACTCAAAGAGGATCTGTATCAGGCATTCGGATTTGAAACAGAAAGCAGCAGTGAACCATGAGTTCAATGACTTTTCAGCTTCATCCCGATACAATAGTCACAGACAATCAATCTTAATGACGAGGTGAATGTATATGAACTTGAAAGAAGCGTTCCGTTACCAAAACAAGCTCCAGTCCTTCATGGATGAAGCCCAGGGCATTCTGGATCGTGACGCCAATGTCACGAAGGTGGAGAACACCTATCTGCGGCACAAGGTGATGGCAGAAGCCGAGGATGAGACTGTCCTGATCGCCCCCGAAACCGAATACTATGAGCAGATCACCGATATCGCTCAGTTTCTGCTCTATCTGCTGAACGAGAAGGATAAGCTGTTCGCGGCAATCCGCACGGCGAAAGATGCCCTCGACATCGACATGGACAGCGAGGTCAGCCTCAATGCCACTCGACAGAGCATCGCCCGTACCTTCAAGCGGATGAACGATCTGCGCAACTCGGAGCAGACCATCTCTAACGGCGGCACCGGCTACCGTTTTAATGCTGAAGGCAATCAGATCTCCTATCGCTGCGACGTCAAGCGCGTGACTACGATCAACTATGACCGCAATGTCATCCGTGCCGAGCTCGGCAAGCTGAACAGGCTGGCTGACGAGACTTCCACGAAGATCGATCTGTGCCTGGTCACATCCAAGGTGGACTATGAGCCGCCCTTCGATGCGAACTCCAGCTTCGCCGAAGCATTCGAGGCATACACGGAAAACGCCAGGGCTTAACGCCCTGGCGCAGACCGACTATTTTGGGTGCGGCAAGATAAGAGAATACGGATACCGGTTCAGGTGCAGATGAACTATAAGGCTGCACACATCCGTAAGGATATTCCGGTTCGGCTCACCCTACGAGCCTTCATGATAGGAGAAAAGAAGCGTTCAGCTTCTCCGTCACCGCCCTACATCCTTACATCAGAACCGTTCGTTCGTCACCACCCTCATTCTTGCTTCCGAACTGACATCTCCATTGTGAGGCATGCAAGCCTAACTCGCTGGTTACGAGATTATTATGATCAAATACTGATCTTTCTCCGTGAGCTGCGTCGAAAGCGTGACTCGTCATGCCGCCGACAATGCAAACGGGACAAATGGTTGAAGTTGCATCGGACTCTTGCCGTATCCAAAATAGTCGGTCAAAAAATGACTTGAGCAGCAGGACTCAGCCTGCTGCTCACCGACGATATGCAGTTTTACCGCAACGGGAACCAGGATCTGATCCATCGGAACCTCAAAGAGATTCCCAAGTGCGTACAGATTATCTACAGTGGGAAGGCTTTCGCCTTTCTGCCACTTGTAGATTGCCCGAGGTTCCTCAAAGCCGAAGTAGCTCTGCAGATCTCGAACAGTCAAGCCGCGCTCCATGCGCAGGCGTCGGATGTTGTTTCCCGTGGCGACAAGGTCAATCACGGGATAGGCTTTTATGCCCATGACAATCGCCTCCTTCAAGAGAGTGATATTAAAAGATAGCAGAAAGAAAAGGGAAATGCAAGAGAAAACGCAAAAATGGAGGCAACTTTGAGAGAAAAACTGTACTTAACGATCAGCAAGTTCTCTATCCGCTCACTGCTCTATGACTACTTCATGTTCTTTGATACGACGCCGTATCTGGCCGATCAGTTGTTCATCCGGCACGAGGTCAGAGTATGGTTTGACTCTGAATATGCAAAAGAAGGTTCTCCTTATCTTGCGATATTCTGCCACGTCAGAAAAAAGGACGTTCCGAAGTTCCTTGCAGCTCTCGAAGATCTCAAAAAAAGCATGATGCTTTGTGGGCATCCTAACTATGAGGCCGAAATCAGCAGATTCATGGACAATGTAGAAAAGATGAAAGGAGTCGTGCTCGATAATGAAAATGACGCCGCTCAAAAAGCAGAGCAAAAACGAACAGCGTAAATACTACTCATCCAAGCGAGGCTCCTGGAACGGGGTCTCGCCTATAACCCGTATTGTACAAAGCAGGAGGGTTTATGACAGAAACCGCATTAAACGAGAAGATCGACGAGCTGCAGGAGAATGATTCGAGAAATGCTCATCAGCGACAGAAAGCTCGCCGCAGGCTGCGGCGCGGCACCAGCATCAGAAAAGCAGACCGCCTGCTTCGGATAATAAACTACGGAGGCTATGCTCCGCATCGCGGATATATCGATTGGGGGTTCAGTGGAAGGACACTGCTCCATACAGGCAAATACATCAAATATCCTAAGAACAGCAACTGCCAGAGGTGGATCAAGAGAGAAACAAGCCTCCGGATTCGCAGATGCAGGGATGTTCCTGCAAAAGGCAACTATTACCGTCGGCTCTTCGATTATTGGTGGACACTGTATTGATGAGGTGAACTTGAATGGATAACAAAGATAAAATGCAGCGGGAGCTTATGAGTAAACTTGCTGAGTTGGAGAGCAAACACAAAAGACGTCTTCCCCCGGATGATATACATCTTCGCCTCCGCAGAGATATGGATAAAGCTCAGAAGGATACTCCGGTTATTTCAAAAGAGCTTTTCTGCACAGCGATCCACCTGCTCAAAGAACAAGAATCCATCGATGACGAATTCGGTCGAGCGTTACAGAAAGTCGGCAACGGTCATTTCGCATACGGGACAGAGAACAAATATCGGAAAGCTCTTCTGATGGTTCTCAAGGACGCCATCAATGATCAGTATGACTACATCGATTGGTGGCTCTACGAAGGAGCTCCCGACTATAAGATCTGGAACGAAGATGAATCAATAGAATGGGATCTTACGGAGCCGGAGGCACTGTACGATTTCATCACAATAGAATGCAAATAAGGCTTTGCCAATGCAACCGTGTCGAGATCTGCAGGTCGCGGCTCGGAGAGGCGTATCAACAGCTAATTGACCACGAAATTGCGTGTGGGATAGTCAAACCCGTGGGTGCACAGAAAGCCAGGATAGGAGTCGGAGCGGCCTGGAGGAAAGGGGCGCCAAAGGCAAAGTTTTTATTTGAGTTGCGAGGTGCAGAATGCAGATTGACATTCATAGGGAGCAAAAAACAGTTTGTATCTGGTTGAGCCGGAAAGAATCTTCCGAATACAAAAACGAGAAGAGCCCCATCCTAACACCGTTGTTTGAAGGATACAGAAAGAGAGCGTACCATATTGCCGTATTCATGTCTGGCTCGGGGGATCTATATGACAGTATGCTTGGACTGCTCCTATATAACCGCCGTAAGATGGCAGAAAAGGAATTAGGTGTTCAATGGCCGAGGTCAAGAGGATAAATCAGCATTTTGTGTTGAACTTGTGGGAACCCGCTGCTCCTGCGTTTTGCTCTTTCGCCAAACCCTATGTGGGCAGCAGACATGATTTACTGAAGGTTGCAGTCAACATGAAAAACGCCGACCCACAGAGTGAGACGGCAAAAGCAATACAAGAGTATTTTGGCGGGAATCACGGGGCTACGCACAAGATTGCATATCAGGAAATCGCGATTCTTGCTCCCGTAAGAGTATTGGCTACATCAAAAATGACTCTCCCAGGTAGAACCTGGGAGCACTTGAACGTGTGGGATTGTCCCTACAAAATGAAGTTCGATGCCGCCGAAGTAAGCCAGATCATTATACGCTACGATGGAATGTACCGTCGCTGCATAAGAGCCAAACTCACTGACCTCTGCTATGAAGGCATTAAAGGCGAATGGAGGCCGGTTGGTTCTGTACTCTTCGGAAACGCAAGCGTCATAGAATTCAACTCGGACACCGGCTCCTTTGAAAATCTCCTATATGTACAGGAAGATGTTTCTGATACCAAGGAGCAATTGGAAACAAAACTCGACAACCCCGACGAAATCATTTTGGATAGAATCTGCGATGAAGTCTTTGGGGACGGATGAGTGATTGACTTCTGTGCCAGAAATACATAAAATTAAGAGAGAGGGAGTGCTCAATTATACGAACAGCTATGCGAGGCGAGCAAATATGATCTATACCCCCGATACAAAGAAAGCTATCAAGCTATGCTTTGAGGCACATAGGAATCAAACAGATAAATCTGGGCTGCCGTATGTCTTCCATCCTTTCCACGTGGCAGAGCAGATGCCAGACGAGGAAACAACGATTGTCGCACTGCTCCATGATGTGATCGAAGATACGGCCTACACCATTGACGATCTTCGAAAAATGGGGTTTTCGGAAGAAGTGCTTGATGCGCTTGACTTAATGACTCATGACAAGAACGTGCCTTATATGGAGTATGTGGCTAAAATCAGTGAAAACGAGATCGCTCGTACCGTAAAGTTGGCTGATCTCCGACACAACAGCGATCTGACTCGTCTGGATGAGATCGATGATAAAGCTCGCAATCGTATAGAGAAGTATAAGGCAGCCATCCGGCTCCTCTCAGAATCTAAGACCTCCTTCTGCCCGTATTACGATAAAGGCACCGATACCTGGCGGGTTGATTTTCCTGATCGTGACTCCGAGGAAGGCGATCTCCTGTATGTTGCAAGCGAATATGCTCGGACAGGTCTTTATTACCCATACAATGTAGCTGTCACTGCCGGAAAGGAATACAGCGGTCATGCGCATTCCTTCGAGGGAGTCATACAGGCTTTGCTGGATGATCCTGCTGGTTTTTCGATTGCTGGATTCGAGGAGTTCTATTCAAAACAGGAACAAGAGATGCTCCTGGATATACGAAATAAGCTGATGAATAATATCGGGGAGAAAGCCAGTACAGCAGCAAAGCCCGATTCCTCTGAGCTTCTTTGAGGTCAGTAATATTCTATCAGATTCCCTGAAAAATGAAATAAACCACGAGACATCATCTTGACTCCTGGTTTATGAAGGAGAAAATGCCCTCGATAACACAAAAAAGCAAAATATCTTTTTTGGTGCAACGTGCCAAATCTGTTACCGTTGTTGATACCATATCAACAACGGTAATTTTTTATTTTCTGTGCGTTCTGTTAAGGGCTTGACATTCCCTGCTTTTCGCGGTACACTGTTCCTGTCAGTGTAACTGACAGGAACAGTGGAGGCGAACGCACTTGCCGCATGAGGAGCAGAGAGAAAAGAATATCCGGCTGGTCACGGAGGTCGCGCTGGACTGTTTTCTGGCCAACGGGATCGAAAAGACCAAGGTCGCGGACATCGCGCTGCGCTCCGGGCTCACCGAGCGGTCGGTCTTTCGCTACTTTGAGACCAAGGCCGATCTGGTCCTGGCCGCGTCCCTGCTCTACTGGAAGCGCATCCTCGAGCGCATCGACCGGATGTCCCACACCGTGGCCGACGGCGGCACGACCGGCCTGCAGGACGCGGAAAACGTCCTCGTCTGCTATTCTCAGCTCTACCGCCTCGACCCGAACGGCATGCGCTTCACGCTCGACGCGGAGTTGACGCTGCATGCCGCGGGCAGACTCCACGAGATCAAAAACCAGCCGCCCGAGCCGTTTGAGACCTCCGGCGGCCCGATGGCCAAGGCGATCCGCAAGGGACTTGCCGACGGCTCGATCAGCCCGGAGGTCGACGTGCGGGAGATCTACTACAACTCCTACGACGCAATCCTCGGCATCATGCAGCGCCTGTCTATCGGCGGCTCGCCGAGCGCGAGCGCGCTTGATTACGACAGCCGGATGCGCCACCTGAGCCAGATGTTCGTGCGCGCACTCAGTGGCAAATAACCACATACACAGCAGATCCCGAGCGATCGGGATTTGTGTATACCCGCTTATGTCAGTTTGGCTGACACAAGTGGAGAAGGAAGACAGATATCAAAAGAAAGAAGGGCCGCAATGAAGGAACTGAAGCATTTGATGTACTTTGAGCGCCTGCTGGACGACGCGCACAACGAACTTGTCCGCCAGGCCGAGGCAGAAGGAGATCTGGCGATCGGCTATACCTGCTTTCACGCACCAGAGGTACTGCTGAATCTGGGCAGTTGCTTCTCGGTGCGTCTGCGCGCGCCGCACACCACCTCCATGGAGCTGGCCACCTACTACATGGCCAACAACAGCTGCGAGTTTTCCCGCGCGATCCTCGAGCGCGCGCTCGAGGGCAGCTACGGCTTCCTGCACGCCATGGCGGGCGTCGACGTGTGCGAGGCCAACAACCGCGCCGTCGAGAACATGGAGATCATGCACACGCAGGGGGCGGACAAGGACAAATTCTTCTACTGCAACCTCGACATCCCGTATTCCGACGATGCCGACTGCGTCGAGCACATCTGTGAGCAGGTCTCACGCAAGATCCTCAAGCCCATGCGCGAAAACTACGGCGTCGATACCTCGGACGCTGCCATCCGCACCGCGGTCAGCGAGCACAACGAGGTCTGCCGCATCCTCACCGAGATCGGCGAGACGCGCAAGCTCGACAACCCGCCCATCACGGGCTATGAATACGCCGTGCTCGTGCTCGTGAGCTACGTCTGCCCGAAGCGGCTAATCCTGCCTCTGCTGCGCGAGACGCTCGCCGAGATCAGGACACGTGAGGCCGATGCGCAGAAAAACTACCGTGTGCGCGTCGCCGTTGTCGGCTCCGAGATCGACGACCCGGACCTGATCCGGCTCATCGAGAGCTGCGGCGCGCTGGTGGTCGCCGACCGTTACTGCTACGGCAGCTTCCCCGGCCGTCAGGAGATCGTGCTTACGGACGGCGAGGATGCACTCACGCAGGTGTGCCGCTGGTACCTGCAGCACACCGAGTGCCCGCGCCAGAGTGCGCTGCACCGCGTCCAGTACCGCAATGACCACGTTGCCCAGCTCGTGCACGACTTCAAGGCCGACGGCGCGATCTACGAGCAGATGAAGTTCTGCACCTACTGGTCGTATGAGCGTGTGATCGCAAACCAAATCATGCCGCGCGATTACGGCATCCACATCCTCTCCATCGACCGCCCCTACATCGCGGGGCAGAGCGGCCAGCTGCGCACGCGCGTGCAGGCCTTTGTGGAGAGTCTGGAAATGAAGCAGCTGCGCTCAGCGCAAAAGGAGGACAACTGACATGGCCTACAACCCCAAAACCGGCAAGGGCCTCGGCCGCTTCTATTCCGCCGAGCACCGCGCCTTCCGCGCCCGCGAATGGCGCGGCTTCCGAGACACCTTTTATGATTTCTTCCGCTGGCTGTATCTCTACGGCTTCATGGCCGCAAAGCTTGGCTGCCACCCGATCCTGATGGTCAAGGCCATGCTGCGCTACCGCTGGATGGTGTCCTATCTCACCGCAGCGCACATGGTCGACCGCCACACCATGGGGCTGCGCGGCAAGGAGCTGCGCTATGCACACAACCAGTTTTTCTCCGTGCTGCATAACTCCGTCCTCGGCGTGCGTGACATCATCCTACGCGACAAGAACCTGCGCCCCAACAGCAAGCACGCGGCGAAGCTGCGCGAGAACACCGTCATGTTCGATGAGATGACCCCGCACCTGATCATGATGGGGTTCCCCACCGTGAAGTGGATCGACATTGCCATGTTCGCCATCGGTCTGCCGTCGGAGGTCGACCAGAACGCCAGCATGTTCTACATCGACGCCATGGAGCACCTCGGTCTGCCGGCGGACGTTTGCCCCGAACCCGCCGCCGAGAGCGGCTGCGCCGTGGTGGACGACTATCCGCGCGTCGGCAAGTGCTACTTCACCGGCACGATGCCGTGCGACGGCGCGATCTCGCAGACAAACATCCTCACGCGGCACTTCAAGGAGCTTCCCTCATTCCAGATCACGCCGCCGCAGCGTGTCAACGAACCGGAGGTACAGACCTATGCGGTCAAGAACCTGAAAAAGGGGATCGAATTTCTCGAGCAGCAGTTCGGCGTCAAATGGGACTGGGACGCCTTCTGGAAAAACGCCGAAATGTACAACGAGAGCTCGCGCTGTATGATCGAGAAGTGGGACGTCAACTGCACCGAGCACCCACAGGTCTGCGGTGCGGCGCTGGCACTGCAGCGCGAATATGAGTTCATGGCGGCAGCCTGCATGGACAAGTTCATGCTCAAGACGGACCGCCGCGTCACGAAGATGATGCTCAAGGGCTACGAGCAGGACAAGGCGGCCAACGCGCCCCAGCCGAAATACCGCTGCCTCGTCTGGGCATGCCCCGCGCACTATTACACCAACTTTACCTACTGGACGCAGCACTGCTGGGGTGTCACCTGCGTCAACGACATGGAGGCCATGCTCAGCTACCAGCCCATCACCATCGGCGACAAGGAGCAGGCGCTGGCCGATCTCGTGCGCTGCTATGAGAAGATGATGATGCGCTCGCACACCAACGGCGGCTATGTCAACCTGCTCGACGAGTGCTGGAAGATGTGCGAGAAGTTCCACACGAACATCGTCATCATGTACGACCACGTATCGTGCAAGAACGTCGGCGGTCTGCATGGCCTGTTTGAGGATCAGGCGCGCGAGCGCGGCATCCATCTCATCTGGATCCCGCACGACGTCATGGATCCGCGCACGGTCTCGCGCCGCGAGATGCGCGAGGCATTCAGCCAGTATATGGTCACGGTGCTCAACGAGAAGCCGCTTGACCCCACTCTATTGGATTACGAAGACGCACTCAGCTGGTAAGGAGGAACGAATATGGCCTGGTATTGGATCGTGCTCATCGTGCTCGCCGCACTCTTTGGTCTGCTGTTTCTGGCATACATGACCAACGCGGACATGAAGCTCATCGAAAAGATCTACAACGCGCTCATCGCATACCACGACGACAAGGACGTCGAGGAGCAGATCTGACGCACGCATCGGGGGGGACACCCCCAAAGCAACAACAAGTCGGGGCGGACAATGACCGCCCCGACTTTTGCGTCTGCGCATTCTCCCGCAAAATCCGGATACAGGGCAGCATTCCGGTCGGCTTCCCTGTTGACATTGCGTTCGTATCTTGTTAAACTGCCTTTTGCGCCCTTTCGCGCAAAACAAACAGCAAAAAGGAAGAAAAAAGAATGAAACTTGTCAAAGCGTACAACAGCGTCAGCCTCGTGCTGCGCATTGTCATCGGCATGGTCATCGGCGCGGCGCTCGCCCTGCTGATCCCCAACGCCGCCGTGACCGCGCCCGGCATCGGCATCCTCGGCACCCTGTTCGTCGGCGCCCTGAAGGCAATCGCCCCGCTGCTGGTCTTTGTCCTCATCATCAGCGCCCTGGCCCAGTCCAAGGAGAAGCTGGGCAAGCAGTTCGGCACCGTCATCGTGCTGTACCTTGTCTCTACGTTCCTCGCGGCCGTCATCGCCGTGATCGCGAGCTACCTGTTCCCCGTGACCATCACGCTGACCGAGGCCGCCTCCGACAGTGCGCCTGAGAGCTTCGCCGCCATTTTCACCGGCCTGCTCAACAACATTGTCTCCAACCCCATCGGCTCGATCGTCTCGGCCAACTATCTCGGCGTTCTGTTCTGGGCTATCGTGCTCGGCTTCGCGTTCAAGGGCGCGTCCGACACGACCAAGAAGTTCCTCGCCGACGCCTCCGAGGCCGTCACCAAGGCGGTGCGCTTCGTCATCAACCTCGCCCCGTTCGGTATTCTTGGCCTCGTGTTCTCCGCCGTGTCCACCAGCGGCCTTGCCATCTTTACCGAGTACGGCAAGCTCCTGCTCATCCTCGTCGGCTGCATGCTCTTTGCCGCCCTCGTCGTCAACCCCATCATGACGTTCATCGTCATCCGCAAGAACCCCTATCCGCTGGTGTTCAAATGCCTGAAGGAGAGCGGCGTGACCGCGTTTTTCACCCGCTCGTCCGCCGCGAACATCCCCGTGAACATGTCCCTGTGTGAGAGCCTCGGTCTGGATAAGGAGTTCTACTCCGTGTCCATCCCCCTCGGCGCGACCATCAACATGGCGGGCGCGGCCGTCACCATCACCGTCATGACGCTCGCCGCGGTGCACACGCTCGGCATCACCGTGCAGCTGCCCGTCGCGATCATTCTGTCCGTCATGGCCGCGCTCGGCGCGTGCGGCGCTTCCGGCGTTGCGGGCGGCTCGCTGCTGCTCATTCCCATGGCCTGCTCCCTGTTCGGCATCTCCAACGATGTTGCCATGCAAGTCGTCGGTGTCGGCTTCATCATCGGCGTCATTCAGGACTCCGTTGAGACCGCCATCAACTCCTCGTCCGACGCGCTGTTCACCGCCGTTGCGGAGTTCAAGCAGTGGCGCAAAGCCGGCAAGGAGATCAAGTTCTAAAGCAGATCGCTGCAGGGCCTCACCGGTAAGACCTGTGAGGCCCCGCTTGTTTGCTGGCCCCGGATTCGTCAAATCCACAAGAAACCCTGCCGGATTTTTGAACAAATCCGGCAATTTTCTTGACTTTCCTGCTGCAATACTTTAAAATGAAGCCGCTGTGCACGGGAAAAGCACGGCCAAAACGAGAATCAGACCCAACATCTGCGCGGCACGCTGCACAGATGTTTTTCACGTCTGGATGGGAGAACACATGAAAACGAAAAACACGAAAAGCTTTGCCAGCCGCTGGGGCTTTATCCTGGCGTCCGTCGGCTCGGCCGTCGGCATGGCCAACGTCTGGGGCTTCCCGAACAAGATGGGCAGCAACGGCGGCGGGGCCTTTCTGCTGATCTACCTGCTGTTTGTGGTCATCTTCAGTACCGTCGGCCTGCCGACGGAGTTCGCCATGGGCCGCCGCGCCGGCACCGGCACGCTCGGTGCCTATGAAAGCGCGTGGGCCACACGCGGCAAGACCGCCGGAAAAGTCGGCGGCCTGCTCGGCTGGCTGCCGCTGGCCGGGGCGCTGTGCATCGCC